>MKWU01000408.1_pt1 | contig 82490 bp, 69 predicted proteins | sample 809101 | NCBI WGS metagenome assembly MKWU01 (sample SAMN05860141, study PRJNA318959) | sponge metagenome | host: Aplysina aerophoba | place: Slovenia: Piran, Adriatic Sea, Gulf of Piran | collected 2013-05-07 | reverse complement strand
CAGCCGAGCCAGCCGAGCCGCCCCGGCCAGCCGAGCCGTCCCGGCCAGCCGAGCCGCCCCGGCCAGCCCAGCCGCCCCGGCCAGCCCAGCCGTCCCGGCCAGCCGAGCCGCCCCGGCCAGCCCAGCCGTCCCGGCCAGCCGGAACGGCCTACGCTCAACCGGCCGGGCGGCAGCGGAGCCAGTCCGGGGCAGCGCAGTTCCGCCGGCCCGCGTATCGGTCCAACGGGACGCCGGCTGACCTCGTCGGCGGATCGGATCCGCGCTACCGAGCAGCCGTTGCGGCCGCTTTCCCGCGCCAGCGAAAGCGATCAACCAATTCCCGACTTCCGCGATCGTTTTCCGCGCCGGTCATCGCCACGCTCCGGCGGCCGTCCGGGTACGGCCCCGGGCCGCGCGGGGCAGCGCCCGCCGTCGGACCGCGGCCCGCGGCGGCCGGGTGCCGGCGGGATGCGCGGCGGGGCGCCCCCGCGCGGCCGGCCGACAACGGGACGCGGCGGCCCGCGCATGACCGTGCCGCGCACCGGCGGGGCGCAGCAGGGACCGCCGCCGGATGGCCGCACGGGCGGCAAGAAGTTTTTTCGAACCAGACGGCGCAGCAGCCTGAGCTACAACATCGGCCCCGAGGAGCATGAGGAAAAACTCACGCTCAACCGGAAGAAGCCGGTTCCGATGGCCAATCCGGTACCCAAGGAAATCGATATCCTGGAGGTCATCACGGTCTCCGAACTGGCCCGCAAGTTGAACCTGAAGGCGTCCGACCTGATCGCCAAGCTGATGGCCATGGGTACCATGGTTACCATCAACCAGCAGATCGACTCCGACACCGCCACGCTGCTCGCGGAGGAATACGGGTGCAAGGTCAACGTCGTGTCGCTGTTCGACGAGACCGTGATCGAAGAGGAAGAGGACACGCCGGAGGGTATGCAGGCGAGGCCTCCAATCGTAACCATCATGGGCCATGTCGACCACGGCAAGACCAAGTTGCTTGATGCGATTCGGGAGACCAACGTTGTCGACGGTGAGGCGGGCGGCATCACCCAGCACATTGGCGCCTACTCGGTCGAAACCTCGGGTGGGCGGATAGCGTTCCTGGATACCCCAGGGCACGCGGCGTTCACCGAGATGCGCGCGCGCGGTGCGCAGCTTACCGACATTGTCGTGCTGGTGGTGGCTGCCGATGACGGTCTCATGCCGCAGACTGTCGAGGCGATCAACCACGCCAAGGCCGCCGAAGTTCCGATCATCGTTGCCGTCAACAAGATCGATCTGCCGGACGCCAACACGGAACGCGTGCGCCAGCAACTGGCCGGCCACGATCTGATTTCCGAAGACTGGGGCGGCAACACGCTGTTTAACGAAATCTCGGCGCTGCAGGGCATCGGCATCGACAAGCTGCTGGAGAACATCCTGCTGCAGGCGGAGTTGCTGGAGCTGAAGGCGAACTACGACGCCCGGGCGATAGGCCGGGTAGTGGAGTCCGCGGTCGACCTCGGGCGCGGCATCGTCGCGACGGTGATGATACAGAAGGGTACCCTGCGTATCGGCGATTCGTTCGTCGGCGGTGTGTTCCCGGGCAAGGTTCGAGCCATGTTCACCGACCGCGGGACGCGCGTGAAGGAGGCGTCCCCGGCACAGCCGGTGCAGATCGTCGGGCTGAGCGGATTGCCCGAGGCGGGCGATCCCTTTCAGGCCACCGACAACGAGAAGACCGCTCGGCAGGTCGGTACCAAGCGACAGGAGTTGAAGAAGGCCGAGGAAGCTCAGAACGTGACCAAGGTCACACTCGACAACCTCTACGAGCAGATCAGCGAAGGCGAAGTGGAGGAGTTGAAGCTGATCATCAAGGGCGACGTGCACGGCTCGGTGGAGGCGTTGCGCGGTGCGCTCGAACGGCTCAGCACCCGGGAGATCAAGCTCACCGTGATCCACTCGGCGGCCGGCGCCGTCAACAAGGACGACGTCGCGTTGGCGTCCGCCTCCAACGCCATCATTATCGGCTTCCACATCCGGCCCACCCCCAACGCTCAATCTATGGCCGACCAGGAGAAGGTGGAGATTCGCAAGTACGACATCATCTACGAGGTGATCGACGACATCCGCAGCGCCATGGAAGGCATGCTCGCCCCGGACATTGTGGAGGAGACCGTGGGCAACGTCGTAGTTCGCGAACTGTTCCGCATTACGCGCGTCGGCACCATTGCGGGAAGCTACGTCCAGACCGGCAGGGTGCGGCGTGGCGCAATGGCGCAGGTGAATCGCGATGGACGACCGGTGTACCGCAATCGGATCGTCACGCTGCGCCGCTTCAAGGACGATGTCCGCGAAGTGGAGCAGGGATTCGAATGCGGCATTCGCATCGAAGGATTCAACGATCTCAAGGTAGGCGACGTCATTGAGGTGATCGAACAGCGTTCGGTGGCAAAGAAGCTTGGCGAACCGGCCGCTACCAACGGAACGGCTAGCCGCGCGGGCCGGGAACGGCGCGCACATCATGTCGGAACTGCGGCTCAGAAAGGTTGAGAGTTTCCTCGCGGCCGAGATTAGCAATCTCATAAGCAGCAAGGCTCTCAAGGATCCACGGGTCGAGTCACTGGTCACCGTCGCCGGTGTTCGGGTCGCCAAGGATCTCACCTCGGCGCGCATCTATGTCTCCTATTTCGGCGATCAGGAAGTGCTCGGCGATACCGTGGCGGCCTTGAATCACGCTGCCGGATTCGTGCAAGCGCGCCTGGGTCGAAAGCTGCGCATGCGCCATACGCCGAAGCTGCGATTCATTGCCGACACCTCCATTTCCGATGGATTCCGCATCACTCAGCAGATCAGGGAAGTCAACGGTTGATCCACCCGCAGCGGACGGACCGGCCATGGACGGCGCCGCGATGGGCGGTGCCGCCGCGGACGGAATGGTGCTGCTGGACAAACCGGTAGGGATTAGCAGTTTCCGGTGCCTTGGACGGGTCAAGCGGGTGCTGGGCACGCGCCGCGTCGGACACGTCGGTACGCTCGACCCATTCGCCAGCGGCCTGCTCGGCGCCGTTGCCGGCCGCGCCACCCGTCTCGCCGGGCTGTTGAGCGGACTCGACAAGCGCTATCTGGCTACCATCCGCTTCGGCCTCGAAACCGACACCCTCGATCCCGAGGGCGTCGTGGTCCATGAGGCGCCAATACCGGACCTGGACGCCATCCGCCACGCGCTGCCTGCCTTGACCGGGCGTTTGCGCCAGCGTCCGCCCGCTTTTTCTGCCGTTCAGGTAGCGGGCCGGCGAGCCTACGCCCTCGCGCGGCGCGGCGAGGCACCCGTGCTGCCGTTGCGCGATGTAACCGTAACGGGCGCGAAGCTGATCGACTGGCAGCCACCGGATCTGACCGTGGAGTTGACCTGCAGCGCCGGTACGTACGTGCGTTCCTGGGCTCGCGACCTGGCCGCGGCCGCGGCGTCGCGCGCATATGTGACACAGCTGCGGCGCCTGTCCATCGGTCCGTTCGACTGCCGCCATTCGGTGGTGCCGGACGACTTCGAGCGCAATCATCTGTTGCCTCCGGCAGCGTTCGTGAGACGGCTGCCGGGAGTGCAGACGGTCCGGATCCGGCCGCAGTTTCGCCGCGCGCTGGTACATGGCCAGGCGGTTGGCGGGCATTTCTTCACCGCCGATCCGGCACCGGGAGCCAACTTCTACGCCGCCCTGGATGAAAACGATATCCTGCTCGCCGTGCTGCGATGGCATCCCGCCGGTGGCCAATGGAGTTACGCCGGTGTGTTCGCGGACCGCTGAGGCACGGCCGCGCATGGTTACCACCACCTGGTCGGCGCTGATCGGAGGCAGCGCGCCGATCGCCGGTCCGGCAGCACTCACCATTGGCACATTCGACGGAATTCACCTGGGCCATCGCGAAATTCTCCGCCAACTCAAGGTGCGGGCGGAGCACCTCGGCCGCGGCGGCGGACATGCAGCGAGCTGCGTCGTGCTGACCTTCCGGCAACACCCTCGCGCCGTGCTGACCGGTCGTCATCCGGGCAACCTGACCACGCAGCGTCAGCGGCACGCGCAGTTTGCCGCCGTTGGCGTAACCCACCTGGTGATGATTGACTTTTCCGCCGGTTTTAGTAGACTAACAGGGCGGGAGTTTGTCGCCGCGTTGTGCAGCGGCATGGCTCTCCAGACTTTGGTGGTCGGTGGAGATTTTCGTTGCGGCCGTGGACGAGACACCGACGTAAGTGAATTGCAACGGTTGTTGGCTCCCGCCGGGGTTCGCGTGGAAGCGGTTCCCCCGGTGATCGCGGGCGGTTCTGCGGTAAGCAGTACCCGGATTCGGGCTGCCGTGCGGGACGGAGATTTCGCATTGACCCAAGATATGATGGGCCGTCCGTTCGAGGTTGATCTGCGCCCTGCTGGTTCCGGTATGGATTCCCGCGGGATTACGCTTGCGGAACTTGGTATTCCCGGTGAACGAGCGTTCGCCGTAGCGGTGGACCTCCTCGAGCAGGTCTTGCCCAAGCCGGGCTCCTACTCCGTTTCTGCGGTCTTCCCGGACGGAGCCCCGGTATCGACAGTCGCCGAGGTTACGGCTGACCAGATCAGCGCTGCCTTGCCGGAACGGATACGCGAGATTCCGGCGGCGTTGCGCTTTCACCGCCGCTTGGAACGGCGGTTGCCCGGTGGCATTCAGGCCACATCAAGCATACAGGAGAAGTAAGGAACATTGGCTCTCGATACCCAGGAAGTTAGCGAAATCATCAGCAAGTTCGGCGCCCACGACAAGGAGCCCGGACGTGATACCGGACGGACCGAGGTGCAGATCGCACTGCTGACCAGGCGGATTCAGCAGTTGACCGAGCACTTCCGCGATCATAAGAAGGACCATGCGTCGCGGCGCGGTCTGCTGAAGCTGGTCGGCAAGCGCCGCCGGTTGCTGCGCTACCTGCGCAACGCCAGCCCGGAGCGCTACCGCTCCACCCTGGCTGCGCTCGGCCTGCGCCGCTGACCGCGTCCGCCGAAACGAAACACACAAGGACTTATTCAATGGCACACAGAGTGCGCTGCCAGCTCGGCAGCGAGGAACTGATATTGGAAACCGGCCGTCTGGCAAAACAGGCCAACGGCGCGGTATACGCAGAATATGCCGGGTCAGCCGTGCTGGCCACGGTCTGCTGCTCGGAAAAGACCATCGAAGGGCTCGACTACGTGCCGCTGCAGGTCGAGTACAACGAGAAGGCTTACGCCGCCGGCAAGATTCCCGGATCAATTTTCAAGCGCGAGGGCCGTCCCAAGGATCGCGAGATCCTGGTGTCGAGGCTCATAGACCGCCCATTGCGGCCGCTGTTCAGCAAGGCGTTCAAGCGCGACATACAGGTCGTGCCGACGGTGATTTCGGCCGATCAGGTGAATCCGCCCGACGTGGTGGCGATGGTGGCGGCGTCGGCTGCCGTTACCGTGTCCGATGTCCCGTTCGAGGGTCCGGTCGGTGCCGTGCGCGTTGCCGACGTGGACGGCGAGTTGGTGGTGAATCCCACCTACGAGCAGCGCGAAACGGCCGGACTGGAGATCGTGGTGGCGGGTACCGAAACCGGCATCACCATGGTCGAGGGAGGTGCCGACGAGGCCTCCGAAGAACGCATGATCGAGGCGATCGCGCTGGCGCATGAGCAAATCAAGGAGTTGTGCGCGCTGCAGGTGGAACTCGCCGCGGCTATCGGACGCGCCAAGCTGTCCCTGCCGCCGGCGGATTCGCCGCTGCCCGTTGGCGACGATTTGTGGGCATGGGCGCTCCCGAAGATGCAGGAAGCCTGCTTCGTCAAGGGCAAGTTCGAGCGGTCGAGCGCCATCAAGGATGTGTGCGGTGCCGCGCTGGCCGAGTTTGCCGATCGTATCGGCGACGATGAGCAGGGCCGCGCGCACGCGCTGCTGGAGGATCTGGAGACGCACGTGGTGCGCGAGTCGATCCTGGACAAGCAGTTGCGCACCGACGGCCGCGGCCCCCACGACATCCGTCCGATCAGTTGTGAGATCGACGTTCTGCCGCGTGCGCACGGCGCGGCCCTGTTCACCCGCGGCGAGACCCAGGCGCTGGCCCTGACCACTCTGGGCAGCGAGAGCGATGAACTGCGGGTCCTGGACGCGTTGGAGACCGATCAAGATACCCGCAAGGGCTTTATGTTGCACTACAATTTTCCGCCCTTTTCGGTCGGCGAGACCGGTCGCCTGGGCACCGGGCGCCGGGAGGTCGGCCACGGTCACCTGGCGGAGCGGGCGCTCGAGGGGATGATCCCGCCCAAGGAGGAGTTTCCGTACACCATCCGGCTGGTGTCCGAAATTCTGGAGTCCAATGGGTCCTCGTCCATGGCATCGGTGTGCGGCGGAACGCTCAGCCTGTTGAACGCCGGCGTGCCGATCAAGAAGTCGGTAGCCGGCATCGCCATGGGGCTGGTAACCGACGGTTCCCGCCACGTGGTGATCAGCGACATCCTCGGCGAGGAAGACCATCTCGGCGACATGGACTTCAAGGTTGCCGGCACCACCGACGGCATCACCGCCTTCCAGATGGACATCAAGGTAGCCGGAGTGGACCAGTCGGTGCTCCAGCAGGCGCTCGACAGCGCCAAGGCGGGGCGCCTGAAGATCCTCGAAATCATGGCCGCCACGATTGACTCGCCACGCGAAGACATCTCCGATCACGCACCGAAGATCATGTCCACGTCGATTCCGGAGGACAAGATTGGTGCTCTGATCGGCCCCGGCGGCGCCAACATCCGCTCTATCACCGAGCAGAGCGGCGCGGACGTGAACATTCGCGATGACGGCACCGTGATGATCTACGCGCGGCGCAAGCCGAGCGCCGACAAGGCACTGCAACTGATCCAAGCGGCCGTAGAAGAGCCGGAAGTCGGCAAGGACTACGACGGGGTCGTGAAGCGCATCATGGACTTCGGTGCGTTTGTGGAGTTTCTCCCTGGCAAGGAAGGGTTGCTGCACATTTCCAAGATTTCGCGCGAGCATGTGGAATCGGTTTCCGATGTGCTCGAGCTCGGCCAGGAAGTGAAGGTTCGGCTGATCGAGATCGATCGGCTCGGGCGCGCCAACCTGGCGAATGCGGAGGCGTTCGACAGCGACGAAATGCCGGTCGGGCGCTTCGCCGATTCGCGTCCGTCGCTTGCCAGCCGCCGTGAGGGCGGCCGCTCGCACGACGGCCGTCCTCAACGCGACGGCGGACGGCGCGACGGCGGACGCGGTCGTGACGGTGGCCGCCGTGATCGCGATCGCGACGGCGGCGGACGCGGGGACCGTGATCGCGACGGCGGCGGACGCGGGCGACCGCGCTTCGACCGCCCGCGCGCACCGCGCCGCGGCCGCGACGGGGACTACCGCCGGGGCGAGGATTGATCGAGCGGGGGACGCTCGCCAACGGCGTCACCCTGCTGTGCGAGCCGGTGACCACGACCGAAACGTGTGCCATCGGCTTCTGGTTTCCCACCGGTTCGCGCGACGAGCGGCGCCATGAACGCGGGCTTTCGCACTTCCTTGAGCACATGCTGTTCAAGGGCACCGAGTGCCGCTCGGCGCTCGATATTGCGGTGCAGATCGATCGCGTGGGGGGCAACATCAATGCCTTCACCGACCGGGAGACCACCTGCTTCTACTGTACGCTGCCGGCGGCGCATGCCGACCTGGCGGTGGAAGTGTTGTGCGACATGGTCAGTTCGGCGACCCTGGCCGAGGCGGACATCGAGAAAGAGAAGGTGGTGGTGTGCAATGAAATCCGCGCCGCCGACGACTCTCCCGAAGAGCAGAGCTACCAGTTGTTCCTGGAACGGATGTGGGGCGCCCATCCGCTGGCCGTCCGGGTGGCCGGCACGGAAGCGGACGTGCAGCGCACCGACAGAGACGCGCTCGCCGCGTTCTACCGGCACCGGTATCATCCAGGCAACCTGATGGTGACTGCCGCCGGAGATGTGAACTGCGACGCCGTGGCGAGCACGGTGAGCGAACGGCTGGCCGCGGGCGGCGAACCGACCGCCGCCGAGCCTCGGGTGCCGCCGGCGCAGCGCCGCGCGCAGGACTTCGCCGACAGTGACTTCCAGCAGGCGCAGATCTATGCCGCGACCACGCTGCCGCCCGGCACCGCTCCGGCGACTTACTACGCGCTCCTGGTGCTGTCTACCGCGTTCGGCGAATCGATGAGTTCCCGCCTGTTCCAGCGCATCCGTGAGGACGAAGGGCTGTGCTATTCTGTGGAGACCTTCCGCAGTCATTACTCGGACGTGTGGAAGTGGGGGATTTACGCCAACGCGCTCCCGGAACTCACCGCGCGGCTGCTGGCGGCCTTGAACGAGGAATTGCACCGGCTTGCGGACCACCCGCCGACGGTGAGCGAGGTGGACGACGCGATCAGTCACCTCACCGGGAGCATGGTGTTTGCCAAGGAGGACATGGAGACGCGCATGAAGCGCATCGCCGGACAATACCAGCTCTTCGGCGACGTAACGGAGTTGGACCAGGCGGCGCACCTGCTGCAATCGATTACCGCCGATGATGTCGCCGCCATCACGGCCCGGCTCCTGCAGCCCGGTCACTTCAATCTCCTGGTGTACGGTGCCGGGGAGTCGAACGGACCGGGGCAGGCGCCGTTCGACTGGTAGCTCCCGCTGGCGGCCCGCACGTACAGCCGTTCGCCGATCGGGGCTCTGCTTCAAGTCCGGTATGCCGCGCTGGCGGCGGCCGTCGTTGTGTTGCTGTGCGCTACCGTTGCCGGCGCACAGTCGGACCTCGATCCACTGCCGGCAGAGTTGCTCGATGCGGCTCGTTCGGCGCTGGCGCAGGGTGCGCACGACTCGGCTGCGGCAAACCTGCGCCAGCTTCGGCTGCTCCATCCCGAGTCGCCGCTGGTGGCCGAGTCGTTGCTGCTGGCCGCCCAGGTCGCCGCGGCGCAGGACAACCCGTACCGGGAGCGGTTTCTGCTCACTGAAGCGCGCCGCACGGTACGTGGCTTCGCGGCATCCGGCGTACTGGACGCCGGCGCCGCCGCCGGTATGCGCACGGCGATTGCGCAGCGGCTCGGCGAGCTGCTGGAGCAGGATCGCGATTACGAAGGTGCGTTGCGCAATTTCACCGAGGGCATCGCCCTGCTGGCGGCACGCGCCAGGACCGCCTCCTCGCCGGCCGAGCGGCGCGATCTCGCCCATCTGCGGCTCGCCGCTGCCCGGCTGACCCATCGATACGGCGTTGGGCCGAACGGCGATGCCGAACGCTACTTTGATCAGATAGACCCCGCTCAACTCACCGGAGAAGCGTCCGAGACCTACCGCGAGCTGGCCCGGGCGCTGATGTGGAACTACCTCACGCCGCGCGAGCTCGGCCTCGAGGACGCCAACATTTCGGCCATTGCCACCGATGGCGACGACGTGTGGGTGGGGAGTTGGACGGGCGGACTTGCACGTTATACCCACTCCACCGGGCAGCAGTCCGTGTTCAGCGAGGGGCCGCGGTCGCTGATGTCGTTGCGCGTGCGCGACATCGAGACGGTAGATGACTACATCTGGGTCGGTACCGATCGAGGCCTGTCCGTGTACGCGTTGGCGAGCAGCCGCTGGCGTCACGAACTGACCATCGGTGACGAACAGGAGCCGGTCGCCCTGGCGGCCATTGCCACCGCCGGCGACACCGTATTCGCGGGTACGCTTGGACAGGGGTTGTGGCGCGACGACGGCACCGGCTGGCATGCCCTCGAAGGGGCTCTGCCGGGATCGTTCATCACTGCCTTGCAGGTGGTGGGCGATACGCTGTGGATCGGGACGATCGATCTCGGTCTGGTCAGTCTCGACCTGGCGAGCGGCGCCGTGCGCAGTTTCGACGAGATCAATCCCGGCCTTGGACCGCAAAATGTCACCGCCATCGAGCCGGGCGCCGACCGGGCGCTGTGGATCACCACCTTCGGCGCCGGCGTGTATCGCTGGCAGCCGGAGGCCAACCGCATTTCGCACTTCAGCGCGGCCGGCGGTGAGCTTCCGGACGACTGGGTGCTTTCAGGTGCCATGGGCGACAACGGCATGTACTTCGGCACGTTCGGCGGCGGCGTCGCGCACTACTCGCAGCCGGGCGGCTCCTGGTCGGTGATCAGCCTGGCGCACGGGCTGCCATCGCTCAATGTGGCAGTAGTGACGGCCGTCCGCGGCAGCGTCTACTTCGGCACTCTTGGCGGCGGGGTGGCCGTACTGTCGGAACGGCGCAGCGTGCACGGTCTCTAGCAGGTCGGTCATGAGGGGCAGCAGACTACTGATGCGTTACGTGGCGCGCGAGTTTGTGCTCTGGTTCGCCGCCGCGTTTCTGTTCTTCTTCTCGATCTTCTTCGTGAACGTGCTGTTGGTTACTGCCACCGACATCATGGCCAAGCAGGTTCCGATCGAGGACGTGGTGCGCCTGGTGACGTATTCTCTTCCGCAGATCGTCCACCTTTCGTTTCCGTTCTCCACGCTGCTCGCCGCGCTGCTCGTCCTGGGCCGGTTGAGCGGCGACCGCGAACTGATCGCCGTGCAGGCGCTGGGTATTCCACTGTCGCGGGGACTCGCGCCGATCGTCGGATTCGGCATGCTGTTCGCCGGCTTGTCATTTGCCACCAACGACATGCTGCTGCCGGCGAGCACCATCGAATTCAATCGTGTGTACCGCAGCATCATCTACCGGAACCCTGGTTTGGAGCTGGAGCCTGACAGCGTCAAGCAATTCGAAGACACTGCAATCGTGACCGGTGAACTGGCCGGTGAGGCGTTGCGCGACATCACCATCCTGGACCGCGACTCGTCCGGCGAACTGCGCGTGATCACCGCGCGCGACCTTCGTCTCGTGGACAGCGGGCAGCAGACGGGCGTGATCACCCTGCGGCTCGGCGACGTGTTTACCCACCTGAGCGGGTCCGGTCGCGGGGACTTCGAATACGTCAGTGCCGATGTCCTCGATTACCAGATCGTGCTTCCGGAAATCATCGAGGCGCTGGTCGACATCGGCCCCGGTGAGCAGAGTTCACGCGACGTGTGGCGGTCGATTACCGAATTGCGCGGCGATTGGCAGCGGGAACGCGACCGTATTCGCAGCGGCTTGGCATACGCACTGCTGTTCGATCTGGCGGCCGTGACCGAGGGTAGTGAGCTGCCCGCGCCGGCGCAACGGGCGTCGTGGCTGGGTGAGCGGCGCGAGCGCTTGCAAGGCGGGCTGCGCAAGTTGATCGACGCCGACGGTGAGCGCCATGGTCGCGAGCTGCGCAACCACCTGTTCGAGTTTCACAAGAAGGTGGCCGTGCCGGCTGGTTGCCTGGTGTTCACGCTGTTCGCGATACCCGCCGGCCTGTTGGTGCCGCGTAGCGGACGCGCCTATGGCCTGCTGGTGGGAATGGGAGTGTTGGTCATCTACTGGGCACTGCTGGTCTCTGCCCATAGCGGCGGGCTGCGATTTCGATTGAGCCCCGCGGTTGCCGTGTGGACGCCCAACCTGGTTGTCCTGACGCTCGCCGCGGGCATCTGGGGTATCAGACGTTGGCGGCGCGGCTTCAACGGCTGATCCTGGCGTCGTTGCTGCCGGTGTTCGGCATCGCGGTGCTGTTTTTCGTCCTGATTATCGAGCTGGCGGACATCTCGCCGCAGATCTACCGGTACGTGTCTTCCGGGGTCGCTCCGGAAGTCGTGGCGCAGATCATCCTGCTCTACCTGCCCACGTGCATCGTGTACGCGGTTCCGCTCGCGCTGCTGTTTTCGGTCGCCTACACGCTCGGCTCCTACTATGCACGCAACGAACTGGTCGCGATGTTCGGCGCCGGGGTCAGTCTGCGGCGCCTCATCATCCCCATACTGGGCACCGGCTTGCTGCTGAGCGTCGGCCTGTTCCTGTTCGAGGACGCGGTAGCGATCGATACGTTGCGCAGGAAGAACCAGCTGCACCGCTCCGTGCTCGGGATTCAGCTTCGGCTGGACAACTTCGACGTCACCGTAACGAGCGCTACCGGCCGGCTGGTGTATCACGCCGCCAGGTACGATGACGAGGCGGCAGAACTGACCGACGTGGTGGTGGTGGAGCGTGACGGCGACGGCGGCATCGTGCGGCGCGTCGACGCCGAACGCGCGCGCTGGGATGGCGACCGATGGCAGTTTGAAGATCTGCGCCTGTTTCGCTGGCAGGACACCGGGCAAGGCCGGGTGATGGTAGAGGAGCAGATGGCAAGCCTGTCGGTTGAGGGCTTCGGAGACGGTCCGGCGACGTTCCGGCGCGGCAACCGCGAGGTATCGGAGATGCGCTACCTGGACGCGATGCATTGGGTGGAGACGCTGCGCCTGGCGGGCCGCGATTTCCGGGGGCCCCTGACCGAGGCGTATGGGAAGATCGGCTTCGCGACCACTCCGCTGGCGGTCGCCCTCATCGCGGCAACGGCGGGCGGGTTGTTGCGCCGCAACATCATGCTCATGAGCCTGCTGCTCTCCCTGGGCATTGCCGTGGTGTTCTACGTGCTGCGGCTGGCGGGCGGAATACTGGCGGAGAACGGCTTGGTTTCGCCGGAGGTCGGCGCGTTCGCGGCGGTGTTGCTGTTTCTCCTGACCGGGCTGCTGCTGTTGCAGTTGGCACGCACCTGAGCGGCGCTGCATGCGGTTTGCAGTCGATCAGCTCGACCCGCACGGCACCGCGCGCGGAGGCAGGATGGTGCTGGGCGGTACGGAGTTGCGCACCCCGGTGTTCATGCCGGTGGCGACCAGCGCATCCCTGAAGGGGCTGTGGCCCGACGACCTCGACTCGCTCGGTTACCGGATCGTGCTCAGCAACACGTACCACCTGTACGTGCGTCCGGGCATTCCGCGCATTCGCCAGGCGGGCGGCCTGCATCGGTTCATGGCTTGGGACGGCGCGATCCTGACCGACTCCGGCGGCTTCCAGGTGTTCTCCCTGGCAACCTTGCGCAAGGTGGAGGAGGGCGGGGTGCGCTTCCGTTCGCACCTTGATGGGGCGCCGCTCCTGTTCACGCCCGCGGGGGTGGTGGCCAGCCAGCTCGGACTAGGCAGCGACATCCTGATGCCGCTCGACGTGTGCACCGAGGCGGCGGCGGGCAGGGGCGAGGCCGAGCGCGCCGCGGAACTGACCTACCGGTGGGCGGGGGGAAGCCGCGCCGAGGGGGTTGCCGGCCGCGGCTTGGGCCGCGGTGGGCGGCCGGGTGGCGCGCTGTGCGGCATTGTGCAGGCCCACTTCCACCCCGCCCTGCGCCGCCGCTCCGCGGATCAGCTTGGCTCGCTCGATCTGCCGGGTTACGCCGTCGGCGGACTGTCGGTTGGCGAGAGCCGTGCCCGATTCCTGGAGTTCCTCGCCCTGTCGGTGCAACTGCTGCCGGCCGACCGTCCCCGCTACGTGATGGGCGTGGGCAGCCCCGACTATGCCATCGAGGCGGTGGCGGCCGGGGCCGATATGTTCGACTGCGTCTATCCCACGCGCGTTGCCCGGAACGCCCGCGCCCTGACCTTGAGTGGACCGCTGTCGCTACGCACCGCGGGCGCCGGGGCGAGCGACGAACCGATCGAAAGCGCGTGCGGATGCCGGGTGTGCCGGCGCTTCAGCCGCGGTTACCTGCGCCACCTGTTCAACCAGCGCGAGATCATGGCAGCGGTGCTGACCACGTACCATAATCTGGCCTTCATGGCACGGTTGATGGAAGACACCCGGGCCGCTATTGGCAACGGCACGTTCGCTGCGTTCCGGCGCCGCTTTCTGGCCGATTATCTCCGGGAGGACGACCACGGATAGCTCGCGCCGCGCGGTACTTTCGCTGATGGCATGTACGGCCCTGTCGCGCGTGCTCGGGTTCGTCCGCGTCGCCGTGATCGGTGCCGTGTTTGGCGCCACCGGAGTGGCCGATGTGCTCAACGCGGTATTCATGATCCCCAACAACCTGCGCAAACTGCTCGCCGAGGGCGCGCTGTCGTCGGCCCTGATCCCGGAGTTGGCGCGCGCGCTGCAGAGCCGGCGCGACGGCGCGGATGATCGTGAAGCACGGATCCTGATTCGCCGGGTGCTGACCCTGCTTACGGTCACGGTGTTGGTGGTGGTGACGCTGGCCGTGCTGTTCGCGCGCCCGGTCGTGGAGGTGATGCTGGAGTTCCCGGAAGCGTGGAAAATGGAGCTTGCCGCCGAGCTGTTCCGGCTGGTGTTCCCCTACCTGCTGCTGGTCAGCGTGGGGGCGGTATTGATGGCGGTCCTCAACTGCCACGACGTGTTTGTCGTGCCCGCCCTGGCGCCGCTGCTGTTCTCGGTCAACGTGATCGCGGCGATCGTTCTGTTTCACCGCCATTGGGGGTTGCTGGCGGCGGGTATCGGCATCCTCGCCGGCGGCATCGGTGGGGTAGTGGGGCAGTTGCCGCTGTTCCTGCGGCGCGGCTACGACCTGCGTCCCGACTGGCGCTGGTCCGACCCCCGTGTGCGCCGCATCGTGCGCCAGTGGGTGCCGGTGGTGGCATCGGCTTCGATTTTCGCGATCACACAACAGGTGGCGCTGGTATTCGCCTCCGGGCTGGAAGATGGCAGCACCTCGGCGCTGGCCAACGCGCTGGTATTCTGGCAGCTCCCGTTCGGCATTCTCTCGGTGTCGGTCGTTACCGCCCACTTTCCCCGTATGAGCCGCCATGCCGCTGCCGGCGACGGCGAGGCGCTGCGCGAGACCTTCGCGAAAGCGCTGCGGTTGATCGTAGCGCTGATGCTGCCGCCGGCCGTGTTCTACCTGTTCTTCGGCGAGCAGGTGATTCAGGTTGCGCTCGAGCGCATGACGTTTACCGCGGTCGGGACGCGGCTCGCGAGCCGCGTGCTCACCGGCTATACGGTGGGGTTGCTGAGCGTCGCGGCGTTCAACTTTGCACAACGGTACTTCTACGCGATCGCGGACTACCGGACGCCGTTTTTGGTCTCTCTCGCGGTGGCGGCAATCGACATCCCGCTGGCCATCCTACTCAAGGAAACCGGCCTGCGGGTTGCCGGTTTGGCGGTTGCCAACTCAATCGCGTTTACGGCCGGTGCCGCCATCCTGTTGGCGGTGGCGCGCAGCCGGTTGCAGCGGTTGGCAGGAGCGCAGCCGGTCAGCTACGGGGTCCGGGTGGTGACCGCCAACGGCGCCTTGGCGGTACTGCTGGCGGGCCTCGCAACGGTCACCGGTACCTGGTGGCAGACCGGCAGCACCTGGCAGAACGCCGCACTGATATGTTCGATCGGAGCGCTCGCGGTGGGCGTTACCCTGGCGCTCTACCGGGTGCTGCGGCTGGCGTGGTGGCAGCTCTAATCTAATTGTCGGAGGACACCGTCTCCAGCTGCGCAATCTTGTCGATACTGTCGATCCGATAACGAAAGTCCTTGTTGTTGATGGTGAACTCAAGCTCATCGTTGGCACGATGATTCCAGAGTTCGACTCCGAGCGGCGACAGGTATGAAATGATGTTCCGGTTCGGATCAGATTCCCACGGTCCGAGGATCACGTACTGCTCGCTGGAATTGCTCTCTATGTTAGTCAGATTGACGCGGGTGCCGAACGAAATCTTCGCGTCGTTGGCATCGGCAAGGTCGAAAATCTGTGCATTCTGCAGGTCCTCCTGCAGGCGCGACACGGAGTTCTTGAGTTGCTCCTGCTTCTCGAGAGCGGCCTTGTACTCCGCATTCTCACGCAGATCGCCCTTCTGCAAAGCAAGTCCGATCTCCTTCGAATTCTCGGGAATATCGACTTCCAGGATGTCGCGCAACTCGCGTTGCCGCCCCTCGTAGCCGGCGCGCGTTACCAGCAGGCCAAGGCGGACGGTCTCCTTGTCAGCTTCGTTGGCAAAACGATAGTCGGGAAAGCGCTCCTTGATCTGCTGCCGAACCCGCAGCTTGATGGACGGATCGAGTTCCTTCACATCTTCGACGAGCGTGTAGATGCGAGTGATCGACTCTTCCGTAGCCTGCGCGATGAATTCGTCGAGGCGGCTCTCCTTGAACAGGTAGTCGGCGATCTGCCGATTCAGCTTACGGTTGATCTGAGGATCTCGCTTGTTGCCAATATCGCGGTAGGTGAGGTCGAGCAGGTGAATCATGCCAATGAGCACCTTCTCCGGCCGGATTTCATGCTTGGCGAGCCACCCGACATCGCTCTCGTTGCGGACCAGCCATACGAACGGCAGCCGATACTCGCGATACTCGTCGACAATATCGGAGATCAATTCGGCTACCACCTCGGCATGCTCCGAGGTATTCAGGGTGTCTACAATCTGGCGGATCGGATGAAACAGGAAGATGCGTGCGTAGACGTGTGGCCAGGCACCGATCTCATTGTGAACATGGGTCAGAAAGTCGCGCGCCAGCGCGGCGCTGTCGAGGGTCCCGAACACGTATTCGAGGTCGTCGATGTCGGCGAACAGGTCGGCAAACGCCAGGCGCGTGTTGGGATCCAGGTAGGGGTAGTCGCGGTTCAGCCGCTCGACGATCAACAAGCTGGCAATAGTGTTTTCGATCTGGCCCGACGATGCCTTCAGGAAACCGGCGAAATACTGGGACATGTCACCGAGATACTCGGAATCGGGCTGCGCCAAATCAAGGAACTCGTGCAGCGTCTGCACCCGGCTCAGGAAGGTCTTGGCCGAGCGGAACTTGTTGAACGTCTTTTCCTCGAAGGAAATAGGTCGATCGCGGACCGAGTACTGGTCGAGTTTTCCGGACGGGCTGCCGAACGCCGAATCAGTCTTCAGAATGCGCCGTGCCGTGGTGCTCCACTTGGTCCACTCGCTGGGCGTCAGGACGCGCGGTACCAGTTCCGCCTTGATGCGCTTCATGTCGGCCGCGTTGTTGAAGCTCTTGATGATGGTACGCAGGGCCCAAGACGGATCCTCCTTGACCTTCTCCTTGACCTTGTCGCGCGGAGTCGTTGCAAGGATTACCCAGATATGGTCGTCGGCCAGAATGTGCAGCGCGCTGACCGCCATCTTCAATGACATTCGGTGACCGCGTTTCTTCAGAAAGTCGATTACAAACTGATCGTCCTTGATGGACTTGATACGGCCCAGCCCCCATGCTCGATGAAACACGTAGTTGCCTTCATCGAAATTGATGTGTTTCTCGAAGTCGGCAATCGCTTCGTGTACGTTGCGCCACGACTGGCTCAAGTTGGAGACCTTGATGTAGTCGTCCAGGTGACTGTGTCCGGCATACCGATTGGTATAGACATCGACCAGTTCGGCGCGCGCTCCGTTGTTCTTGGGGTCGTGGTTGAGAATCCGTTTCAGAATGTCGACTGACGCGTCCCAGTGCTCTGCCTCGCGGTAGTGCGGGTACAGCGCCTCCAGCAGAGCTATCGCGCGATCGCCGCCAAGCGCCCGTGAAACACGCGCTTCGATCTGCATGAAGCCCTCCAAATCGTCCGGCTGAAGCTCGATGAGTTTCGCCCAGACCTGCTTGATTGGAGATAGCTGCCGGCGATTGATATAACGGTGCAGGGCTTTCTTGTAGTACGAGATGGCACCGTCGAGATCGCTTTCTTCCTCGCGTTTTTCGGCAAGCGCGCGGACCGTGTCGGCATCCTCGAAGTCGACCTTGATGAGGCGCTCCCAGATTTCGTGTTGGCGCTCCTGGTCGCCCGTCTTTCCATACGTATCTGCCAACGTGCGCAGCGCGAACTTGTTCTCGCCGTGGGCCAGTATGCCAGTGCACAGGTACTGCACAATGTTCCACTTGGTACTGTCCACGAACATGTTCGTCAATACGACCAGGTTGGAGTCGTCGACGATGCGTTTGCCCAGGGTCAGAGTACCAGCCAGATACAATGCGATGATGCTGTCCCGGCTGGCCTGCAGATGTTCGTCGCAGATACCCTGAACCTCATCCTGAACGCCCTGTTCGTTGGCCTCGCGCAGCAGGTCGTCAAGCTCATGGAAATTGGACGTCGTGTAGCCGTTCAACGACGCACGCGTCCATTTCTCTTCGTTGAGCATCTCTCCGATTCGATCGATTAGCGTTTGTGTCATCAGTTGTTACTCCGCTTGTTCCTTAGTCCCGTTGTTCAAAATTGGCCCATTGCGATCCGGACTGTCCGCTAGGCCACGTACTGTTGATGTATGTCCGCATCCAGGATCTTGATACGGCGCAACACATCTGCGATTTTCGTTGGTTGTTCCCGCGTGCAGCGGTAGTGCTCGATCAGCCAGAAATACCGGTTCAGAAGGCGCGGCAGGAGGGCGCCGCCGGCAGCCTCACGATCTGCCCCCGCGGTGCGCCCCACTGCTGCCGGCGGGCGCAGACCGAGCCGTTGCTCAAGTTCGAATATGGATTGCAGCAGTTGTCCATATTCCAATGGGCCCAGCTCCCTGGTCACGCTGAACGCTCCGAGCAGAGTGCCATAGACGGGAATCCACTCGCCGATGGCGTCGGTGACGCCAGCGGTTCTGACCGCCGCCGCGAGCCTCTTGATCAAGGCAGAATCGAGCCGTTCGACGGGGACTTCCGCTGCTCCGCGATAGAACGCCTCGCGGAAGAACACCTGCGCGGCGCGGTCCTCGCCGACCAGTGAGTAGCAATCGGCGAGTTCGGCCAGCAGGGGAGCCCAGTCACGATCCAGCTTGCGCGCCCGCTCCAGGTGGGAAACGGCATTGACGAAGTCGCCCATTGCCTTGTATGCGTGCCCTATGAGCAGCAGCCGGCGCGTCTCGGGGCGCGGGCGCTGATATCGGTCGTTGGCGGCGGCGCGGTTATCCGGAGGTCCGCACTTGCGCAGGTATTCGACCGCCCTGGCATGGACGTAGTACTTGATGTCCTGGCAGCACCGCTCCGGCAGGTCTTCGATGCGGGCCGCGAAGCCGCGAAATGCGGCCCACTGATCGAGCAGATAAGCGGCACGGTCACACTCCTCAAGGTCCTCTAGACGTCGGCGCCGCTCGCCCCAGAACCGAACACTCTTGAGGGTGGCGGTGACGCCTTCGTACTCGACGTCGAGTTCAAGGGCGCGTTCCAACAATCTGGCTGCATTTCCAAACGCACCGACTCGCAGCTTCGCATACGCGCCGTTGACCAAGTGCGCGATGTCATTCGTTTCGAACGTAAGCTGGCGGTCGGTCATGCGGAAATGGTATCTCACAACAGTATAGTGAACCGCCCGTTACGTCAATCCGGGCGGCGCCCCTCTCACCGACGCCCCTTGTCGCGGTGTGGCAACCGGTCTAACCTGACCGTGGTCATGGCTGAGTCGCCGCGATTCTCCCGGTTTCTGCGCCACACGTCGGGAACGGCGGGCCCGGTGGTGGCCCCGTCGCTGCTGGCCGCGGACAGCGGCAATCTGGCCGCGGCGCTCGAGCTTGCCGAACGCGCACGCGCCGAGTGGATTCACATCGACGTCATGGATGGGGTGTTCGTACCGCCGATCTCGTTTGGCGCAAACACGGTAGCCGCGCTGCGCCGGCGTACCGGCGTGTTCCTCGACGTGCACTTGATGACGGTGCATCCGGAGCGCCACGTCGCGCAGTTCGTGGATGCCGGCGCCGACCTGGTTACCGTTCACCTCGAGACCGCGGGCCATGCCCACCGGACCCTGCAGGCGATCCGCGCCGCCGGCGCCGCGGCCGGGATCGCGGTTGTCCCCTCGACTCCGGCCGCGCTGCTGGGCGAGCTCTGGGACGAGGTCGACCTGGTGCTCGTCATGACCGTGAATCCGGGCTTCGGAGGCCAGCGGCTCATACCGCGCTGCGTGCGCAAGGTCGAACAGGTGGCGGGCGCACGCCGGCAGGCGGGGGCGCGGTTTCTCATTCAGGTGGACGGCGGCGTCAACCGGGACACCGCGCCGGACCTGCGCCGCTCCGGCGCCGACGTGCTGGTGGCCGGCACCGCCTTCTACGGCGCCGCGGATCCCGCCGCGGTAGTCCGCGACCTGTCCGCGGCGGGCCGGTGAATGCGGGCGGTGGTGCAGCGCGTAATTTCCTGCGAGGTGCGCGCGCACGAGGGCGGCCCCGGCGGCCCGGCGCCGTCCTTCCGTGCGCGCATCGGGCGCGGGTTGCTGGTATTCCTCGCCGTGGCGGCGGAGGACGGAGCCGACGACCTGGCCTACCTGGCGAACAAGATCGCGGGCCTCAGGGTGTTCTCCGATGCCGAGGGTCGGATGGAGCGCTCGGTAGCGGACGTTGGCGGCGAGGTGCTCGTGGTGTCGCAGTTCACGCTGTACGGCGACGTGCGGCGCGGACGGCGGCCCTATTTCGGTCGCGCCGCCGATCCCGATGCGGCTGCGGCGCAGTACGAGGCGCTGATCAACCGTTTGCGGCAGCAGGGATTGCGGGTGGCGAGCGGTCGCTTTCAGACGCACATGCTCGTGGATGCGGTCAACGACGGACCGGTCACCATCCTGCTCGATTCAGAGCGCGTGTTCTGACCTCGTGACGTGCATTGGGGACGTGCATTGAGGGGGCCGGCAGCAGCCGTGGCGGACGTGCGCGGCGGCCAATCAATTGACCTCGAGGTGCCTGCGGCGTACCATTCCGGAGCACCGTTTGAAGCGCCAGCCCTGACTGCGCCTATAACATAAGTACCAACATTATGAAGTGGACGATCCGCGCCGCCATCGAGGCGGTCCGCGGGCCGTCCCGGGAGGAAGCATGGCAAAGCAGGTCAGCAACGGAACCCGCAAAACGGCGGCGGCAGCGGTCGAAACGGGCGAGTTCACGATCCAACCGGATCCGGAGCGCTTGAAGGCGCTCGATGCGGCCCGGTTGCAGATCGAGAAGCAGTTCGGCAAGGGCTCCATCATGCAGCTCGGTTCGGCGGCGCAGCAGCCGGACATCCGCGTGGTGTCGTCCGGGTCGGTGCTGCTGGACGCGGCCATGGGGGTAGGCGGATACCCGCGCGGCCGGATCATCGAGATCTTCGGTCCGGAGTCGTCCGGCAAGACCACCCTGGCCCTGCACGCAATCGCGGAGGCGCAGCGCGACGGGGGAATCGCCGCGTTCGTGGACGCGGAGCACGCGCTCGATCCGCACTACGCAAATGCGCTGGGGGTGGACATCGACAAGCTGTGGGTGTCGCAGCCCGATCACGGCGAGCAGGCACTGGAGATCACCGAGTCGCTGATCCGCTCCGGCGCCGTGGACATCATCGTGGTCGACTCGGTTGCCGCCTTGACACCTCGCGCCGAGATCGAGGGAGACATGGGCGACTCCCACATGGGCCTGCAGGCGCGGCTCATGAGCCAGGCGCTGCGCAAGCTCACCGGGACCATCAGCAAGTCGGGTACCTGCCTGATGTTCATCAACCAGACGCGGATGAAGATCGGCGTAATGTTCGGGAATCCGGAAACCACCACCGGCGGCAACGCGCTCAAGTTCTACTCGACAATCCGCATGGAAGTGCGCAAGATCGAGACCATCACCAAGGGCGCGGACAATCCGCTCGGCAACCGCGTGCGGGTACGGGTGGTCAAGAACAAGGTCGCGCCGCCGTTCCAGAAGGTCGAGCTGGAGATTATCTTCGGCAAGGGGATCTCCGCGGCCGGGAGCCTGCTCGATGCGGCGGTCGCGAATGGCATTATCGACAAGAGCGGTACCTGGTATTCGTATGGCGACGACCGCATCGGTCAGGGCCGCGAGAACGCGAGGCGGTTTCTGGAGGAGAACCACGATCTGCGCGATGCGATCGATTCGCGCGTGCGGTCGCTGCTGTTCGGCGGCTCTACCGAGGATGCCGAAAATGCGGACGCGGCGGCGGTCGGCTGACCGCCGCCGCCGGCCGCCGCGTGTGCGGCTTGACGGCACGCCGGGAATACGCGTTACCATCCCGTAAGGCCATGTCGACAGCGTACGACCAGACCAACGGGCGCGCCTCGCCCCAGTTGCCGTTCGTGGGCAGCGGGGCGTCCGGCGAGCCGTTCGAAGACGTCAGCTTCCAACTGCACGACTTCGAAGGCCCGCTCGACCTCCTGCTGCACCTGATCCAGCGCGCCGAGGTCAACGTCTACGACATTCCCATTGCCGAGATTACCGATCAGTACCTGCGCTACGTCGCGTCCTCGGCCGCCCAAACCGGGGATCCGCAGCGCCGTCTCGAGCACCTCACGCACTTCCAGGTCATGGCCGCTACGCTGTTGCACATCAAGTCGCGCATGCTGCTGCCGCTGCCGTACACCGACGACGAGCCGTACGAGGACCCGCGCCGGGAGCTTGTCGAGCAACTGCTGGAATACCAGCGTTTCAAGCGGCTCAGCGAGATACTGGCGCAACATCAGCAGGAGGCACACTGGATCATCACGCGCACCGAACCGAGGCTGTTGCCCGGCCCCCTGGAGCCGGACGATGAACCGGAAGTGCAGCTTTCGCCCGACGACCTGCTGGCCGCGTTCAAGAAGATCGTGGCGGCAATCGGCGGCGAGCAGCTCACCAGCCTGTACGAAGAGTTTACCGTGAATGAGAAGATCGCCCTGGTGTACGAGCGGTTGGCACTGACCCACGCGTTCTCGTTCCTCGAGCTGGTGCGCGGCGGATCGGCGCTGGAGATTATCTGCGCGTTCTGGGCGGTGCTCGAACTGGCCAAGAGCCAGTCAATAGTGGTAGTGCAACGCCAACAGTTCGCAACGATCACGGTAGAACGGCGCGGCACTACAACCGTGGCGGTGGCTGAGCCCGGCCCGTGAGCCAGGCCGTGGACGCTTCCGGGTCCAGTTCCGCCGCCCCACCGTCAGCACTGGAACAGCAGAGCAGACTGGTGGAGGGCATTCTGATTGTCGAGGCCGAGCCGCAGAGTACCGAGCGGTTGGCGCGCCTCACCGGGATTGCGTCCGACGCGGTGCGTGCCGCGGTGGCGGAGGTGCAGCGCCGCTACGAGGATCCTGAGCACGGGGTCCAGGTGCTGGAGGTGGCGGGCGGCTACACCCTGGTTCCCAAACCGGAGTTGTGGCCGTGGCTGCGGAGCCACTACGGGCGCCTCTCGCGTGGCAACCTGTCGCGCGCGGCGCTGGAGACGCTGGCCATTGTCGCCTACTCGCAGCCGATCACCCGCAGCGAGATCGAGAGCATTCGCGGGGTCTCCGCGGACGGGATGGTTCGCCTGCTTGGCGAACGCAACCTGATCCGCGAGGTGGGCCGTAAGGACGCTCCCGGCCGGCCGATTCAATACGGCACGTCGGGCGAGTTCTTGAGGGCCTTCGGGCTCACTTCCATAGCCGACCTGCCAAAGCTGGCGGAGGCCGACCGGGCGAAGTTCACGCTTCCCGATGGCTGACGCGCGGGCGGTGCCGGCCAGACCGAGCGCCCGGTCGGATGGCGGCGTGCCGCTGCGGCTGCAGGTCTTCCTTGCCCGCGCCGGCGTGGCGTCGCGGCGTGCCTGCGAGCAGCTCATCGCGAGCGGGCGGGTGGCGGTGAACGGCGAGCTGGTCACGGTTCAGGGCTGCACAGTGGCGCCGGGAGACCGGGTAACCGTAAACGGCAGCGTGGTGGCGGCCGCACGCAGGGAAGCGTACTTCGCCCTGCACAAGCCGGCCGGCTACCTGTGCACGAATGCCGACCCACGCGGGCGCCGCCTGGCGCGTGATCTGCTCCCGGCCGATGCCGGCCGATTGTTCCACGTGGGACGGCTGGATCTGGCTTCGAGCGGGTTGATCCTGTTTTGCAACGACGGCCAGCTGGCGGTTCGGGTCACCCACCCGAGATACGGGGTGGAGAAGGAGTACGAAGTTGCCACCGCACGCCCGGTGCCTACCGCCGTACTGGAGCGATATCGCAGCGGCTGGTCCATTGGCGGTACCACCTACACACTGGCCGGCTACCGCCGGTGCGCCGGCAACCGCGTGACGCTGATCCTGACCGAGGGACGCAATCGCGAGATCCGGCGGGTGTTGGCGCACGCCGGCGTGCCGGTGCGCCGGCTCGTGCGGGTACGCATCGGCCCGGTCACCCTGGACGGAATCGCATCCGGGGCCTGGCGCCCCTTGCACCCGCGGGAGGTGGCGTGGTTTCTCGCGCGCCGGGCGCGCGCAGTGGACGGACGGGCCGCGTGAACGCGACGGCGGTAATCGCCATCGACGGTCCATCCGGTTCCGGCAAGTCGACGGTGGCCGAATGCGTGGCACAGCGGCTCGACCTTTCGTGGCTCAGCTCCGGCGCCCTGTATCGCGCGCTGACGCGGTTGGCGTTGGACCGGTTCGGCGGCATCGGGCCGCCGGGGGGCCTGCTCGACCTGATGCGGGACACCCACTGGACGGTGAGTGGCGCGACGGTGTACGCTGCTGATCTGGACCTTACCGCAACCCTGCATAGTTCGGAAGTAGATTCCCTCGTGGCCCCGGTTTCCGCCATCCCCGCGGTGCGTACCGCGGTCAACCGCACCCTGCGGGCGCGGGTGGCGGGAGGCAAGTGGGTGGTCGAAGGCCGCGACATGGGGACGGAGGTGTTTCCCGACGCGGTCGTGAAGGTGTTTCTTGACGCCGCGCCGGACGTACGGGCCAGAAGGAGGGCTCGACAGCGTGGTTCGGCCGGCCGGCTGGCGGGCCGCATCGCTGCAGATCTGGCCGAACGGGACCGCCGCGACCGGCGCAAACCGATGGGAGCGTTGCGTCCGGCGGCGGATGCACAAGTCATTGAAACTTCCCACTTGACGGTAACCGAGGTGTGTGACAAAATTGTCGCGGTAATCCCCACCAATTTTCCCCCGGAGTAATCCTGTTCGCATTATGAGCGACTCGGAAGCAGGCGCGTCGAAGCCTCAATCCTTCGAATCACAGCTGCAAGAGCAATACATAACCCGCCTTGACCAGGTGGAAGAGGGTCAGTTGATCACGGGTCACGTGATCGAAGTAGGCCCCGAGACCGTTTTCGTGGATGTCGGCCTGAAGTCGGAAGGCCGCATACCACTCGCTGAGTTCGACAACCCTCCGCACGTCAAGGACGAGGTAAACGTCGTCCTGTTGCGCAAGGAGGGCCGCCACGGCGAAGTGGTGGTATCGAAACGCAAGGCCGACGAACAAGTGGTGTGGCGGGCTCTGAAGGAGTCCGGCGAGACCGGCGAGCCGGTGCATGGCCGGGTCACCCGCAAGATCAAGGGCGGCTACGAAGTCGACCTCGGCGCGGCACTGCGAGCGTTTGTACCGTTTTCCAAGGTCGACGTGATGCGCGTGCGTGACGAGGACGCCTATATCGGCCTCGAAACGCGGTTCTTCGTGGAGCAGCTGTACAACCGGGGCAAGGTCAACATCGTCCTGAACCGGAAATCGTGGCTGGAGCGTGAAGCGCGCAACAAGCGCGATCAATTCTACGACAGCGCCGCGGTTGGAGACGTGTACCGCGGAACGGTAAAGACGTTCACCTCGTTCGGAGCGTTCGTCGACCTGGGCGGTTTTGACGGACTGCTGCACGTCAACGACATGCGCTGGGGTCACGTCGCCTCACCCAAGGATGCCGTGGTGATCGGCGAAGAGGTTGACGTCAAGGTGATCCGGATCGATCGCGACACGCAGAAGGTCAACCTCAGCCTCAAGCACTTCACGCCCGATCCGTGGACCACCTTCGAGGAGCGCTACACCGTCGACGACGTCGTGACCGGCAAGGTGAGCAAGATCACCGACTTCGGCGCGTTCATCGAGATTGAGCCCGGCATCGAGGGGCTGCTGCATATCTCGGACATGTCGTGGGTCAGAAAGATAGGCCACCCGCGCGAGGTACTCGGCGGCGGTGACGAGGTGCAGGTCAAGATCCTCGACTACGACCTGGAGCGCGGCAAGCTGTCGCTCGGCCTGAAGCATGTGCTGCCGAATCCATGGGACTCTGTCGAAGAGCGCTTCCCGCCTGGCAAGGTAGTCAAGGGTACGGTCCGCAACATCACCAGCTATGGCGCGTTCGTACAGTTGGAGGAGGGCATTGACGGACTGCTGCACGTCGAGGACATGTCCTGGACCAAGAAGGTGCGCAATCCGGGCTCGGTGGTGCAATCCGATCAGGAGATTGAGGTTGCGGTGGTCGACCTGGACAAGAAGGCGCGCCGCATCCGGCTTGGCCTGAAGCAGCTCTCCGACGACCCGTGGGCGGCCCTGGCGCGCGCCTTCAAGCGCGGCAGCGTCATTGAGGGCGAGGTCAGCAGCAAGACCGATTTCGGATTCTTCCTGCGCGTGCAGGGCGGCATCGAGGGGTTGATCGCCAACAATCAGCTCGCCGAACCGACCGGTGGCGCAATTGACAAGATGCGCGACGAGATCAGCGTCGGCGACCAGTTGAAGGCGGTCGTTACCGAGGTGAGCGCCGACAAGCAGCGTCTGTCGCTCTCGTTGCGAGAGATGCAACGCCGCGAAGAACGTCAGGAATTGGTCAAGTATATTCACGACGATGAAGAGCCGGATCGCGTATCTCTTGGCGAGTTTCTCAGAGACCGTACGAACGACTGATGTACCAGAGTCGCTGTTCCAAGGGGCCCTGGGGTGAGTAACGCCCAGACTTCGCCGGGAGGTCCCGCACACGTCGTTTCGGTGGTGTCGGCGATTGTCGAGCGCTACCGGTTGCCGTTGCTGGTGGTCGCCGGCGTGGTGGTGGCCTCGCTCGCCGTGTGGCTGATCTGGGCCGAACGCGAACGCAGCGTGGAGGAGAGCTCGGCGCTGCGGGCGGAACAGTTGCAGGATCGGTTCGAGGCCTGGAACGGAGCCCCCGAAGGCACGCGTAAAACCAACTTGGGCAACGATTTGGTTGCCGAGGCTGAGCTTCTGCTGAAGCAGTTCCCGCGCCGCTACGCGGCGCAGCGGGCGCTCTATGTGCGTGCCGAGTACCGCTTCGCGACGGAGCAGTGGCAGGATGCCGCCGGCGACTGGCAGGAACTGGCCGAGCGCTGGCCGGACAGCTATCTGGCGCCGCTGAGCATCTTCAATGCGGCGGTCGCCATGGAGGAAGCGGGCGACGCCGAGGCGGCCCACGAGCACCTGGAGCGGCTGGTCGCCGACTGGGAAGACAACCTGCTGGTCCCGCGGGCACTGTTTTCCATCGGTCGCATGGCGGAGCAGCGCGCCGACTACGAGGCGGCGCGCGAAGCGTATGCGCGGGTGACCGACGACCACGGCGGCAGCAGTTGGGCCACCGCCGTGCGCAACCGCCTTATCGCTCTGGAGACGCAGGGCCTGCTGCCCGCAGAGTAGGGGAGCGTGGCGCTCGGCCAAACGCTGCGCGCTGGCGCGCTGCTGCTCGCCGTCGCGATTTGCGCGGCCTCCGGCTGCGGCCTGCCCGACGCCCGCCCCGACATACCTCCGCCAACCGACGCGGATTCCTCCCAGACCGGACGTCAATTCACCTTTCGGGTGCCAGAATCTACCGTTGCGCCCTTCCGCGGCGTCGAGGTTTACTATCGGTTTGCTGAAGTTGGCACCGTATTGGACCGGTTCCTGGAGTCGAACACCGATTTGCTGGAACAGCGATTTCGCCGTCTCGCGAGCAGCAACGACCGATATCCGTCCCCGACACTACCATTGATCGACCAGCCGGGAGCCGACGTCGTTGTGACCGTGGATTTCAGCGGGGTCACGTTCGGGATGGATCCGGTCGTTACCTATCTTGATCGGGACGGCAACGCGCGGCGATTGTCCCTGCGGCGCGCCGTCGACCAGAGCGATGGCCAATACGAACGGTTTGCGTGCGAGGAGTTTGATTCGGACGACGATGACGTAGATGGAGTCGTGGAGGAGCTCGCCGATACTGAGGATTGCGAACAGGTACAGCTTCAGCTATACGCGCTTTCGTACGGGCGCACCGACGTCTTCACGGTATATAGCGACGCGCTGCACCTTGGAGCTATCGACCTTACGTTCGGGCGTCCGTGATTCAGTACGTCGAAGTCGGGCTGACGTTTGTCACGATCGGCCTGGCGGCAGCGATTTTCTGTCACTTCGTGCTGCGCCGCCGCGTGCCGGGCGACTTCTGGGGCGCGCTGATCGTGGGACTGGTCGGCGCCGCGCTCGGCGGCCTGCTCGATCAGGCGTTCGCCGGCCTCATTGAGCGCCTGGCCAACTTCAACACGGTAAACGTGTTCGCGGCCGCCTTCTGTGCATTCCTGTTGATCTGGCTGCTGTCCCGCCTCAACGACTGACCGCGCTAGCCCAAGCGCGTGCTCGCTCGACATGCTCGCCGACGCGCCACAAGGAAACGAAGATCTCGCGCACCACGCCGTGCTCATCGATCAGGAAGGTAACGCGCCCGGTACGATTCAGCAGTAGGCGCTGGCTCGCGCCGTACCGCCGGCGCACGGTACCGCCCGGGTCGCTGACGATGGGAAACGGCAACCGGTGGCGGGCGGCGAACCCGTTGTGTGTTTCCGCCGAGTCGCTGCTCACGCCGACCACCTCGGCGCCGGCCGTTACCAGTTCCTCGTACACGTCGCGGAAGCCGCACGCCTGCGCGGTGCATCCTGCCGTGTGGTCGCGCGGATAGAAGAACAGCACCACCTTGCGCCCGCGCAGGGAACTGAGTCGAAGTGGGGTACCTTCGCCGGTGGTCAGCTCGAAGTCCGGGGCCTGCTCGTTCAAGGAAACACTCACTATGGTGTGCATTATACCAGAATGCCGCCAAGAAATGCCCCGAAATCGGAGGCATTGCAAGTGCCGATAATGTATATTCTGTCTACTTAATGGTACGGGAGGTCCGTTGCAGGGCCCCCTTCGCGCTTTCGGGTTCCGGATGCTATCCTGCGGCCATGAACAAGATCGAACGAATGCAGACCATGCTGCGTGGTGAGCGCCCGGACCAGGTACCGGCCGGGTTCTGGTTTCATTTCGCGGAGTCCGCCGCGGCCGGACACGCGATGGCGCAGGCGCACATCGACTACTACCGTGCCGCCGACCCCGACCTGTTGAAGGTGATGAACGACAACGGCTACGAGGCGGTCGGCGTGGACGTGGTGAGGTCGCCGGCCGACTGGCGCAAGCTGGAGCCCGCGCCGCTGTCGTCGGCGCCCTACCAGGCACAACTGGCTGGCCTGCGCGAGTTGGTGGACGAGCTCGGCGACGAGGTGCTGATGGCGACCACCATCTTCAACCCGTACGCCACCGGCAACAAGATCAGTAACAACAAGGTCACCGAACACGTGAAGGAAGATCCGGAGGCGGTATCAGCGGGGCTGGCCGCCATCGCGGAGAGCCTGGCCGAGTTCTCGGCGGCATGTATCGCGGCCGGTGCGGCCGGTATCTACTTCTCGGCGCAGGGCGGGGACGCGTCCCGGTTCACCGCCGAGGAGCACCTGCAGTGCATCAAGCCGCACGACGTCGCCGTGCTGGACGCGGCCACGGCGGCGGGCGCCACCTGCAACATCCTGCACATCTGCGGTCGCGGCATCCGCCTCGACCACTACGTGGACTATCCCGGGCACACGGTGAACTGGGCGCCGCAGAACGACAACCTGAGCCTGACGGCGGGCCGTGACCTGTTCCGGAGGCCGATCATCGGCGGCGTCGACGAACGCGGCCCGATTGTGGATGGACCGCGCGAGGCGATCGTCGGCGAGGTGCAGGCTGCGCTGGAGGCGATGGGCAGTTCGGGTTTCATGGTCGGCGCCGGCTGCACGCTGCCGCCCGATGTGGAGGTGGGGCACCTCGCATGGGCGCGGGAGGCGGTGCGGTAGGGAGCGCCCGAGCCCGCCGGCAGGCCGTCGGTCAGGGGTAGCGGGCGCGGAACTCCCCTACCCGTGCGCGGGCGCCCGTATCGAGCTGGCTGCGCTCGCCGCGCGCCAGCAGGTGGTAGCCGAGTCCGGCGATCATGGCCGCGTTGTCCGTGCACAGCTTCAGGCTGGGGTAGACGGTGCGCACCGGTTCGGCGTCCAGCCGGCGGCGCAGGTAGGTGTTGGCGGCCACGCCGCCGGCCGCCACGATGCAGTCGATGCCGGTTTCGCGGCTGGCGAGCAGCGCCTTGTCGACCACGATGTCGACCGCGGTCTGCTGGAATGCGGCCGCCAGGTTTGGCAGCGTGTCCTGGTACTCCGGGTCATGGAACTGGGCGCGCTGGTGGATGACCGCGGTCTTGAGCCCTGAGTAGGACACGTCGAAGCGGTGGTCTCCCTTGTGCAGGGAGGGCCGGGGAAAGCGGTACGCGGCCGCGTTGCCCCCCTCCGCGAGCTTCTGGATTGCGACGCCGCCCGGGAAGCCGATGTCGAAGTACTTGGCTACCTTGTCGAACGCCTCGCCGCAGGCGTCGTCGATGGTGGCGCCCATCACCTTGATGCGGTCGAAATTGTGCACCTGGGCAATCAGGGAGTGGCCGCCGGACAGCAGCAACCCGATGTACGGATAGGAGAGGTCACGCTCCAGGTGCGGGGCGTAGAAGTGTGCCTGCACGTGATCGACCGCGATCATCGGCAGGTTGCGCGCCATTGCCAGCCCCTTGGCGTAGGACAATCCCACCAGCAGCGACCCGATCAGTCCGGGACGGGTGGTGACGGCCAGGGCGTCGATTGCGTCCAGGTGGACGCCGGCGTCTGCGAGGGCATGCTCGACCACGCCGTCGATCCACTCGACGTGCTTGCGGCTGGCAATTTCCGGGACTACGCCCTGGTAGCGACGGTGTTCCTCGATCTGGGAGTAGACCACGTTGCTGAGCATGGCGGCGCCGTCAGCGACCACCGCGGCCGCGCACTCATCGCAGGAGGTCTCGATTCCCAGTACGGTCACGGAGTGGCGAGTTCGGTACCGCCCATGCCGGTGGTGCCCGGGCTGCGCGAAAGTCTGACGGCGGCGCCGTCGAATGGAATGAGTTCGGAGACCGGCACCACCTCGTAGCCCTGTGCCTGCAGGTGCGGATACACCTCCAGGAGCGCTTTCGCGACCTCGCGCACGGACGAGTGGCCGATCAGCACGGCGTATCCCTGCTCGCGGGCTACGGCCAGTCCCTGGCGCAGCGCGCTGCGAATTGCCGCCGGATCGCGGTCGTGGTCGAGAAACACGTCGCGGGCCATGAACGGCACGCCATGCTTCGACGCGTACACCGAGGCAACGCTGCGCGAGGTGGTACGGCTGTCCACGAAGAACTTGCCGGTATCGGCGAGATACGCCATCACCGTGTCCATGATACGGTCATCCGCCGTTCCGGCCGAGCCCATGTGGTTGTTGGTCCCCACGGCGCCGCTGATGGAGGCGAAGTTGTTGTCGAGCAGCATGCGTATCTCGGTTTCGGAGAGCGCGCCGGAGATGGTACCGGGCCCCGGATTCTTGCCGCTGATGGCCGTCATCGGCAGATGCAGGATCACCTCGTGGCCATGCGCGCGCACCATTTCGGCGGCGGTTGCCGAGTGGCGCAACTGCGGCAATACGGCGAACGTCAGCGGCCCCGGGAATTCGAGGTAGGGCTTCAGTTCCTGCAGGTTGTTGCCGGCGTCGTCGATCACGATGGCGAGCCTTACCTCCCCCACCGGCTTGCCTGCGGGCAGCTGCTCAGCGGCCGGCGTGGGTTCCGCCGCGGGTGCGGGATCTGGCGGCCGGTGGACGCCGGGTGACTCATGGGCCAGGGGCGCCTGCGGGGCGTTTTCGGGAATCGTGCCGGAGTATGGCGGCGGATCCATCTCCATCCTGGGAATCGACAGCCGCCCCAGAAAGTTGGGGCGAGGCCGCTCCGTCTCGGCGGAGTCCAGCCGCTTGTCGTAGGCGGGCGGGCGCAGCGCGAGGCCGACCAGGATGCCGGTCAGCACCACTATCATCGTGACCAGAGCAACGACCAGACGCGCCTGCGGCACCAGCGCCGCGTTCCTTTGCGCGCTCACCGGACGGCCGCTTCCCAGGGAGGGGCCCACATTCGCTTCACGTGACCGTACACGTATCCTTTATCGGTTGCGGCGCAACAGGGCATAACCGGGCAGCTTGTTGTTGCCGCCGCGGAAACGGCACACTGGCTTGTAATGTGTGGCCGTTACGCGCTCTACGCGGAAACAGAGGAACTGATCGATGCATTCTCGGTGGTGTCCGACGCCGGCACCCCGGCAACCGAGCCGCGCTTCAATATAGCTCCAACCCAGGAGGTGCCGGTAGTTCTACGCCAACCCGGCGCCGATGACCCTGGCGCCCGCGATGACGGCGCGCGCCGCCTGCGCATGGTGCGCTGGGGACTGGTGCCGCCGCAGTGGGACGATCCGAACCGGAAAGGTGCGCCGCTGATCAACGCGCGCGCGGAGAGCATCGCCACTCAGCCGCTGTTCCGCCGCCCGTTCGCCCGCAGCCGTTGCATCGTACCGGCGAGCGGGTTCTTCGAGTGGCGGCGCGCCGGCGGCGTCCGCCAGCCCTACTTCATGCGCCACCCTGCCGGCGCTACGGTGGCGTTCGCCGCCATTCATGCCCGGTGGCGGCGGGACGGGTCGGCGCCGATATCGAGTTGTGCCATCATAACCGTGGCGGCAAACGCGCAACTGAAGCCGCTTCATGACCGCATGCCGGCCATCCTGCCGCCGGCGGCGTGGGACCTGTGGCTTGACCCCGGGGCGCCGCCGGAGGCGGTCCGCGAACTGCTGCGCCCGCTGCAGGCGGAACTGGCCCTGTATCCGGTAACGCCGCGCATGAACCACTACGCCTACGAGGCCGCCGACGCGGTGACGCCAACCACCATCGAAGCGCAACCGGGGCAGCAGTCGCTGCCCTGGTAACGCGCGCCGCGTTGGGTACCGGCGGCTATGCGTTCGCGTTCGGCAGCCGAACGCTAGCCTTCATGCGCCAGGACGAAGTAATGGCCGGGATTCCACGCTTGGCAGATCAGGAAGAGTTGGCCGTCGTGCTCGTACCACACCGTGTTGTGGATGTGGTCGGCCAGATCCACGCCCAGTTCCTCCTTCGGGCGGATGGTGGAGACCAGCTCGTAGGTGCCTGCATCGAGAATGTAGATCGGCGCTGCCCTGCCCTCCTGTGGATCGTCGAGGCTGCCCACCAGTGCGTACCAGTGATGGCCGCGCTGCAGGAAGTCGATGCCGCACGGCTTGGAGCCGTGGCTAATGTCGTGCGAGGAATGAAAATGGCCGCCGTGGTCGAAGTGCTGGAAGCGGGCATGCGGGCGGTCGGCGATTGACAGGTGGTGTCCGTCGGGATGCGCGTTCAGCCCGTGCGCGGTGCCGAACAGTCCCGGCGCCTTCGGGTCGTCGGTCTTGCCGGCGAAGATGCCCTTCCACTCCTGTGAACCGAGGTCGGCGGTCGAGATGTGGTTGGCGCCGTAGCCGTCCGCCACGTACAGCGTGCCGTCGGCGTAGGCCGTGTCGGTCGGGTTGAAGGGGGTTTCCGCGTCCTGGTACTCGTCGAATTCGGGTCGCGGCAAGACAAAGTCCAGGTTGCCGTCGAGCCCGAGCACCACCACCTTGGCGTCGCCGTTGGCGGGCATCACCAGCCGCCGCTTGCCGTCGAACTGCACCAGCTTGGTGCTGTGGAAGTTGATCGGCTTCAGATCCGGCGGCAGTTCGATGATCTCCTGGCTGCGCAGATCGGACGCGATCGACATCAGGCCGCAGCCGGGCATGCCGTAGTAGATGCGGCCGCCGGGCTCGGTGTCCACGGCAAAGCCGCCGTGCAGGTCCACCTCGCACGGCCGTGCTGCCTCCGGCAGGGAGTAAAGGTCGTCGCACAGCGAAAACGCGAAGGGCGGTTGGCCGCTGGTCTTTGGCATGAGTCGTTCCTCCTGTTGGTCGGGTGTCGGCCTCATATTACCCCGATTGGCCGGCGCCGCGCGACCGGGCGCAACCACTCGGACCACCCGCGTCGCCCCACTTGGTGTCCGCCGAGGTGTGTGGTGTAATCCACCGTAGAAGAGGTGACCTGGTGAAAACAAGAATGGCGCAATACGGCATTGGCCACGATCACGCGGCCGGCAAGGCGCGCGTAATGCGGGACAGTGCGGCGGTCGAACTGGTGGGAGTGTACGAGCCGGCGGAATGGCTGCGCGGCTCGCTCGGTGCCCGCCCGCCCTATGACGGGGTGCACTGGTTCGGGTCGGCACGGGAGATGCTGGAGGACCCGAGCATAACGGCGGTGGCGGTTGAGGGACGGGTGTCGGAGAACCTGGCGTTCGCGCGCGCCTGTCTGGAGCACGGCAAGCACGTGTGGCTGGACAAGCCGGCGGGAGACGACCTGGACGAATTCCGGGCGCTGTTGCGGCTGGCGGCGGCGCGTAACCTGCACGTGCAACTCGGTTACATGTTTCGCTACAACGCTGGCTACCAGTTCATTCTGGACTGGGCGGCGTCCGGCCGGTTGGGCGCGATCCGCTCGGTGCGCACGCGCATATCCAGCGGTGTGGCCACCGATGCCTCCTGGCGGCGCTGGGACTCCCGCGGCGAGCATGCCGGCGGCCTGATGTTCATCCTTGCCGGCCACGTGGTCGATATCGTGGTGGCGCTACTCGGGCGCCCGCACCGGGTGAGTGCCTTCGCGCGCCAGCATTCCGATGCCTTTCCCTGGTACCGGGACAATAACGTGGCGGTGTTCGAGTATCCCGGCGCCCTGGCGGTCGTCGAATCGGTGTCCGGGGAGGTGGAGCCGGGTGCCGCGCGCCGCATGGAGGTGTACGGCACCCGCGGCAGCGCCATCCTGGAGCCGATGGAGCCGCCCCGCTTGCGGTTGTCCCTGGACGCCGCCCGCGACGGCTACGAAGCCGGCTGGCAGGAGGTGCCGGTGGAGGCGCGGCCGCGCTACGTGGAGAGCCTGCGCGCCTTTCTCGCCACCATTCACGGCGAGCAGCCGGCGGACCGCACCTTTGCTCACGAGCTGGCGGTCCAGGAGACCCTGCTGGCGGCCGCCGGCCTGCAGTCGTTGGCGCCGCCCCGGTAGCGGCCCCTGGTGGGGCAGGGCGCCGTCGCCCCGCCCTACTTCTTCTTGCGCAGGCGAGCCGGTACGGCGTCCTGGTAGGTGTCGCTGGAGACCAGCCACAGGTCGCGGTTGGCCAGCGGCAGGGTTACCCGCTCGCCGCCGCGGCGGTGCGACTCGCGCATCGCGATGGCGACTTCGAGCGCGTCCCGTGCGTCCTCGCCGGAGCACTGCGGCGTGGGGCCGCCGTTGACGGCCGACACCAGGTCCTCGACGATCGCCAGGCCGCTGGCCTGCAGGCGGCGCGGCAGCGGGAACGGGAACTCCACCGGCAGGTCGCCGGTGAACCGGTTGGACAGCGGGCGCATGCTCGGCCGTTCCAGGTCGCCCTTTACCCGGCGGATGAGCCGCCAAGTCATGCCGTCGTCGCCGGTCATGGCGCGCGCCTGCTCGCCGATGATGTCGAACGAGGTGAACGCGGCGCCGCTGCGCATGCTGCGCATGAATCCGCGCACGCCGTTGGCATAGGCGAGGTAGCCGTTGCCCTGCGATTCTTCGTCTTTCGCCGCCGCGGCGTCCGACTCCATTTCGCCGAACACCCACTGCACCGGGCTGCCGGCCAGGAAGTTCATGGTGTCCAGCATGTGGCTGCCGTTGCTCGACAGCCCGAACGTGCCGTGCACGGTAATCTGCAGCAGTTCGCCGAAGTCGCCGGCGTCGATCATCCGCTTGATCTCCCGGAACAGGGCGTTCCAGCGCCGGTGGCAGTTCACCGCCATCGCCGTGCCGTGCTGCCGGCACACGCGCAGCGCGGCGTCCGCTTCCGCCAGCCCCATGGCGATCGGTTTCTCCGCCCAGATGCCGCGCACGCCGGCGCGGGACACCTGTTCGATGATCGCGGCGCGCGGGCGGGCGCTGGTGCACACGCTGACCAGGTCCAGCTCCTCGCGGCGCAGCATCTCCTGGTAGTCGGTGTAGACGTGTGCCTGGTCGAGCCCCCACCGGTCCGCGAACCAGGCGCGCTGCTGGTCGTTGGGGTCGGCGCCGGCGACCAGCTCCACCAGCGGCGACTCGTGGTAGGCCGGGGCGTGACAGTAGGGCAGAAAGAAGGTGCCGCCACGGATAATCTCGTCGTCGAACGTGCTGCCGATGCGTCCCAGGCCGATAACGCCCGCGCGAAGCTGTGCCATGGCCGCACAGCATGCCCCGCCCGGCGCCGCCGCGCAAGGCCGGCAGCGCGCGCGCGCCGGCGGGCGCCGGGGCCGGGTTATCGGAGCCATGCGGTCGGCGCTATACTGCACGCGTTCCAGGAGAAAAACATGATTCAGCACCTTTTGTTCGCATACGAAATGAACCTGAAGCGAGCCGAGCAGCTCGTCGCCGACGTGGCCGAGGATCAGATGGCGGTGCAGCCGTCGGGACTGGTCAATCATCCGGCGTGGACGCTCGGCCATCTGGCCTCCACCTCCAACTCGCTCGGCGGCATGCTCGGCTTGCCGTCCACGTTCCCGGAGGCGTGGCGCGATTCGTTCCGCATGGGCGGCATTCCCAGCGCGGACGGAGCCGACTACCCCTCCAAGGCGGAACTGGTAGCGCAGCTACGAGTTCAGCACGAGCGCGTCGCGCAGGCGGCGTCGGCAGCCGGCGCGGAGCAGCTCGGCCAGCCCCCGGCGAATCCGCGGCTGCGCGAACGGTTCCCGACGGTGGGCGACTTCATGGCGGCGCTGATGACCAATCACGAGGCAGGCCATATCGGCCAGCTGGCCGCCTGGCGGCGCGCCATGGGGCTCGGCCCCGCCTGACCGGGCGCGGGACGAGCACCATGTCCGTCGACGTGCAGGCGCCCGCCTTTCGGGCGATGTTCCGCGAATACGATCTGCGCGGGCGGGTCACCGAAGAAGAACTGAGCGACGACTCGGTACGGCTGATCGCCAACGCGTTCGGGCGCCTCCTGGCTGCGCGCGGCATGGCCAGCGCCGTGGTGGGCTATGACAACCGCCCGGCGTCGCCCGGCTTCAAGGAGCAGGCGGTGGCCGGACTGACCGCCGCCGGAATCGACGTGGTGGACATCGGGCTGACCGTCAGCCCGGCGCTCTACTTCAGCCAGCACCACCTCGGCGTGCCTGCCGGGCTGATGATCACCGCCAGCCACAACCCCAGCGAGTGGTGCGGCATGAAGCTGGCGCACGGGTTGTCGCGCACGCTCGGCCCCGCCGAGATGCGCGAGCTGTATGCGCTGGTCACCGAGGGCGAGCGCGGCAGCGGCCGCGCCGGCGCGCGCAGCACCGCCGACACCCGCGACGCCTACCTGGACCGGGTGACCGCGGGCACCACCCTGGCGCGCCCGTTGCGGGTGGCGGTGGACTGCGGCAACGGCGCCGCGGGAGTATTTGCCTACGAGGCCCTGCAGCGCATCGGCTGCCTCACCTTCCAGCTCTACTGCGACCCCGACGACCGCTACCCGCACTACTTCCCCAATCCGTCCGACCTGAAGGCGCGCCGGCGGCTGCGCGAAATCGTTACCCACCCCTACATCCGCGCCGACGCCGGCCTGGCGTTCGACGGCGACGGCGACCGCATCGGGGTGATGGACGAGCACGGCGCCGACGTGTGGAGCGACCGCGTGCTGATCCTGCTCGCCCGCCGGCTGCTGCGCGAGCATCCCGGCGCCACCGTGGTGTACGACGTCAAATGCACGCGCGGCCTGGAGGAGGAGGTGCGCGACCGCGGCGGGCGCCCGGTGATGTGGAAGACCGGCCACTCGCACATCAAGGCGAAACTGCACCAGCTGGACGCCGAACTCGCCGGCGAGCGCAGCGGCCACATCTTCTACGGCGCCGGCTTCTACGGCTTCGACGACGCGCTGTACGCCGGTATTCGGCTGCTGGAGGTGCTGGCGGACCACGACGGCTCGCTGTCCGGCCTGGTGGCCACCACGCCGCCCTACCTCACCTCGCCGGAGATCGCCGCGCACTGTCCGGACGACGTGAAGTATGGGGTGGTGGATCGGCTGGTGGCCGAGTTCAAGGCGGAGTACGGCGACCGGGTGATCGACATCAACGGCGCCCGGGTCGACTTCGGCGACGGCTGGGGGCTGGTGCGGGCGTCCTCCAACCTGCCCGAGCTGGTGATCATCTTCGAGGCGAAGACCGAGCAGCGGCTGCGCGAGATCCGCGCCCTGTTTCGCGCCAGGCTGGACGCCTGCCCGGAAATCGATCCGGCCTGGCGCAACGACCCCTACGCCTGAGGTCCGTGGGAGAGATCATGCACGACACATCGCCGGCGCGCGCCCGCATCGGCCTGCTGCCGACCGGGCACAGCTACTACTGGGACCAGTTTCCGCGCCTCAAGGAGATGGGCCTGGGCATGTACCGCAAGCTGCGCGCCCTGCTGGAGCCGTACGGCGAGCTGATCGCGCCGGAGCTGGTCGACACCGAGGCCAAGGCGCGCGCCGCCGCGGAGCTGTTCCGAGGCGCCGGTATCGACATCCTGGTGATTTTTCCGTTCGGCTATACCACCAGCATGAACATGCTGCCGGCGGTACGGGGCGTGGAAGTGCCGATCCGCATCCTCAACGCGCACGAAAACCGTTCCTACGACTACGCCAACGCCGACACCACCATCTACCTGCACCACGAGGGGGTGTGCTGCATCCCGGAGTTCGCCGGTGCGCTGACCAACATCGGCAAGCGGTTCCGGGTGCGCACCGGCCCGTTCGACGATCGCGGCCTGCAGCGGCAACTGGCGGCGGACTTCCGCGGCGCCGCCGCCGCGCGCGTGTTCCGGGAACTGAACGTGGGCCTGATCGGGCAAGTCTACACCGGCATGTCCGACATGCCGATTGACGAGCACCGCCTGTTGCGCGCCACCGGCAGCCTGCTGGTGCGCCCCGAGGTGGAGGAGATCCAGGCGGCGTACGAGCGCGTCACGGAATCCGAACTGGAGGCGATGTACCGGGAATTCCGCGAGGTGTTCGAGGTGGACGCCACGGTGACCAACGAGCATATGCGGTTCTCCGCTCAGGCGGCGGTGGCGTACGAGCGGGTGATCACTCGGCACGACATCGGCGCCTTCGGCTACTACTGGTGGGGTGAGCAGGAACTGGTAACGCAGCTGCGCGCGCAGTCGGGGCTGGCGGTGTCGCGGCTGGCGGCGCTGGGCCGGCCGGGCGTGACCGAGGGCGACGTGAAGACCGCCATGGCGATGAAGATCCTCGACCTGCTCGGCGGCGGCGGCATGTTCGTGGAGTTCTTCGCCATGGACTTCGACGAGAACTTCCTGCTCATGGGGCACGACGGACCGGCCAACATCAGCGTGGCCGAGGGGCGGCCGCGCCTCACCCACCTGGAGGTGCACCACGGCAAGTCCGGGCATGGGCTCGGCATCGACTTCGACATGCGGCAGGGACCGGTCACCCTGGTCAACCTGACCCAGGTCGACGACCGTCCGCCCGGAGGCGGCGGTGTCGGCGAGTCGTTCAAGCTGATCTTCACGGTGGGCGAAATCATCCCCGGCCCGGTGCTGAACATCGGCAACCCCAACGCCCGCGTGCGGGTGGCAAAGCCGCTGCCCGAGTTCATCGACACCTGGTGCCAGCAGGGCCCGTCGCACCACATCGCCCTGGGCGTGGGCGACCACGGGGACGCCCTCGAGACCTTCGCCGAAGCAATGCGCTTCCCGATCCTCCGAATATAGGTCCCGCGAATCTGAGCCACAGCGCACCCGGCCCTGGCGGCCGGGTACGCTGGCACGTCAATTGTGGCATGGCACAACGCCGAGTTGTTCGGCGGTGGCTGGCATGAGCGTGGCGGCATTCTGCCGCGGCGCGTGCGCCGGCGCAAACGTCACGCCGGGGCGGTGCGTTGCGACTTGTGCTTGACCAACGGGGCGTTGTGGCGTTCAAGATCGGGCGGGAGGTTCCATGGAACCGATACCGGACCGCTTGATTGTCCTGACCTTGGACGACGGCAAGAAGTCGAACGCCACCTTCGTTGCCCCGCTGCTGCGGCGCCACGGGTTCGGCGCTACGTTCTTCATCACCGAGGGGCTGGAGTTCGCCGACAAGAGCCGCTACATGGACTGGGCCGAGATCAGGGGGCTGCACGACGCCGGCTTCGAGATCGGCAACCACCACGGTGCCCACGTCGACGTGACCACCCAGTCGCGGGAGGAGTTTGTCCGCGGCCTGGAGCAGGTGGAGCAAAGCTGTGCCGCGCACGGCATCGACGTTCCGGTTACCTACGCGTATCCCGGCGGCCATCACCACCTGCCGGCGGTGCGGGCGCTGGCCGACAAGGGGTACCGGTTCGCGCGCCGGGGCACCTGGCCGGAGCGCCCCGACCACGGCGACGGCGCCTTCGGGCGGCCGTACGAGCCGGGCGCCGACCACCCGCTGCTGATACCGTGCGCGGGAGTGAACGGAGCGGCGTGGAATCTGGCCGATCTGTGCGCGGCGGCGGCTTCGGCGGATCCCGGCCAGGTTGCCGTACTCACCTTCCACGGGGTGCCCGACCATCACCGGTGGTGCGACACCGATCCCGGCCTGTTCACGCGCTTCACCGCCTGGCTCGCGGCCAACGACTACCAGGTGATCGCGCTGCGCGACCTGGCACGCTACGTGGATCCGGACCGGCGACCGGCCGATCCGTACGCCTCGATTGCGGCTCGCCAGTGCCTGCAGGCGCGCGGGCTGACCTGCGAGTACGCCGCGGACCCGTTGGGGCTGCAGTGCGCCCGGCCGCGCTTCCACTGGACGCTGGCAAGCGGGCAGCGCGATCAGCGGCAGACGGCGTACCAGGTTCTGGTTGCCAGCAGCCCCGAGTTGCTGGAGCCGGGTCGGGCCGACCGCTGGGACAGCGGCATGGTGAGTGCTCCTTCGGGGACCGCGGTCACGTATGACGGGCAGCCGCTGGCGAGCGGCGAAGCCTGCTGCTGGAGCGTGCGCTGCTGGGACGGCGCCGGCCGGGTTGGGCCGTGGGCGGCCCCGGCGCGGTTCGAGCTGGGCTTGCTGCACGAGGCGGACTGGAGCGGCGCGTGGATAGGGGCCGCCAAAGGAGTCAGCTCACCGCTCCTGCGCCGGGAGTTCCGGTTGGCCAGTGCGGTGCGGCGGGCGCGGCTGTACGCGGCCGGGCTGGGGTTCGCCGAGCTGTTCGTGAACGGCGAGCGGCTCGGCGACGCGGTGCTCGACCCGGCGGCGACCGACTACGACAAGCGGATTCTCTACGTCACCCACGACGTGACCGGCCTGCTCCGCGCGGGCGGCAATGCCGTGGGGGCAATGCTTGGCAACGGCTGGTACAGCGAGCCGTCGGCGCACCGCTACGGCGACTCGCCGCGGCTGCTGTTGCAACTCGAGGTGGAGCTGGAGGACGGCTCCGCGGTGTCGGTGACCAGCAATGCGGATTGGCGCACCGCGTCGGGTCCGATCACCGCCAACGGCCTGTGGGGCGGCGAGTGCTACGACGCGCGGCTCGAGCAGCCGGGGTGGAGCGAGCCGGGCTTCGACGCCGCGGCGTGGACGCCGGTGGAGCGCAAGAGTGCTCCCGGCGGCACGCTGGAGGCGCAGGAGCTGCCGCCGATCCGGGTGGTGCGCACCCGGCCGCCGCGGGCGGTTACCAATCCGCGCGCCGGCACTTGGGTGTTCGATTTCGGCCAGCTGTTCGGCGGCTGGGCGCGGGTGCGGGTTCGGGGCGCGCGTGGGCACCGTCTGCGTGTCACCTACTCCGCGCGCATCGATCGCATCACCGGCCTGGTGGACGAGCGCCACCACGTCAAGGGTTCGGAGGCCGATACCTACGTGCTGCGCGGCGGCGGCGAGGAGAGCTACGCGCCGCGATTCACCTATCACCCGGTGCGCTACGTGCAGCTGGACGGCTACCCGGGGCAGCCGGCGGCGGACGCGGTGACCGGCTGCGTAGTGCACTCGGCGGTAGACCTGACGCAGACCTTCGCCTGCTCCGACCCGCTGCTGGAACGGATCCACCGCAACGTGAGCTGGACGTTCAGCAACGGCCTGTACGGGTTCCCGCTCGACTGCCTGCACCGCGAGCACTGGGGCTGGACCGATCCCGCCACCATCACCTCGACCTTGTACGCGCGCGCCTGGATGCCCCGCTTCTGGCGCAAGTGGCTGGACGACATCCGCTGCGCCCAGGACGGGGCCGGCGTGGTGCCGGACATCGTTCCCGACTATCGGCCGTCGGGCAGCAGCCCCAACAACCCGCTGCGCCGCAAGGGCGACCCCGCCTGGGGCGGCAACTATCCGCTGCTGGTGTGGTACCTGTACCAGTACATCGGCGACCGCGACCTGCTCGCCGCCCACTACCCGGCCATGTGCCGCTGCGTCGCGGCGCACACCGAGATCGCCGAGGGACACCTTGTTACCCATGGCCACTACGGCGACCACATGCTGCCGGGAAGCGGCCCCGGCGACGAGGAATTCGTGTCCAGCGAGACGCCGCCGGAACTGCTGTGGACCGGCTACTACTACCGCGGCGCGGCGGTACTGGCGCAGGCGGCCCGGGTGTTGGGCAAGGACGACGATGCACAATCCCACGAGCGCCTGGCGGGACAGATCCGGGACGCCATAAACCGCCGCTGGTTCGACGCCGACGGCGGCCGCTACGCTTCCGGTTCGCAGACCGCCAACGCCTTCGCGCTGGCGCTCGGTATCGTCCCGAAGGGGCGCGCCGATGCGGTGCTGGCAGACCTGGTGGACGCGGTCGAACGGCGCCACGGCGGTCGTCTGCACACCGGCAACACCGGCACCACCTGTTTGATCGACGTGCTCGGCAACCGCGGGCACGCCGATCTGCTGCACCGCATCGCCACGCAGACCGAGTATCCCGGCTGGGGCTTCATGGTGCAGCAGGGAGCGACCACGGTCTGGGAGAGCTGGAGCCTGGAGAGTGGCGTCGGGGCGGAGGACAGCATGATCATGTGGGGCGCCATCGACGAGCTGTTCTGGGGTGTGCTGCTGGGCATCCGCGGCCCCGACTACTACGGTCCTCGCCCGCTGGCGCCCGGGTTTGAGCGGGTGGAAATCCGGCCTCAGGTGGTGGGCGATCTCACCTCCGCCTCGGGAGCGCTGACCACCGTGCACGGGCGGATCGCGGTGGCGTGGCGGCGCGACGATGAGCAGTTCACGCTCGACGTCTCGCTGGCGCCGGGGGTGCGCGGGAATGTGCGGGTGCCCACTCTGGGCCGATCCGCGTTTCGCATCGAGGAGCACGGTTCGTTGATCTGGCGGCAGGACGGCGCCGCCGCCGAGCCCGGGCCGTGGCCGCTGGTGGGAATCTCCGGCTCGGCGGCGGTCGATGGCGGCGTCGACTTCGAGGTCGGTTCCGGCGACTACCGGTTCGTGGTGCGGGACGGCGCGGGATAAGCCGGAGATTGCACGGTACGACTGACGTGGGCCGGCGGCGCGCCGCCATCCTGGCGCTGTTTCTGCTCTCCGGGGCGAGCGGGCTGATCTACCAGGTGGTGTGGTTCCGCCTGCTGGCCACCGTGTTCGGGGCCACCGTGCCGGCCGCGACCACCGTCCTGGCCGCCTTCATGAGTGGTCTGGCGCTGGGCAGCTACCTGCTCGGCGGCGCGGGCGACCGCACCCGGCAGCCGCTGCGCCTGTACGCCGGCTACGAACTGGGCATCGCCGCAGCGGCGCTGGCGGCGCTGGTGGCGATGGAACGGATGCGCCCGGTGGCCGCCTTGCTGAGCAGCGTCCTGGGGGACGGCGGCGCCGGCTTGGCCGCGGCTCGCTTCGCGGTCGCGTTCCTGGTGATGCTGATCCCGACCACCCTGATGGGCGCCACCCTGCCCGTGCTGAGCCGCGCCTTGGTGCGGGACCGGGCCGCCGCCGGCGTGCAACTATCCGCCCTGTACGCGGCCAACACCTGGGGAGCGGCGCTCGGGGCGCTGGTGGCGGGTTTCCTGCTGATCCGCCTGCTGGGGCTGCGCGGCACGGTGTATGTGGCGGTGATTACCAACCTGGCGGTGGCCGCCGCCGCATGGCTGATGGTTCTTGCCAAGACGCGCGCGGCGCCACGGTCCGCCCCGTCCGCGGTCCAGCCGGCCCGCAGCGCCGGCCGCACGCCGCCGGGGCCGCCGGATGCATCGCCCGCAAGGAGAGATTCAGGTGCCAACCGGCGCCGTGCGGCAACGCTGCTGGCCACGTTTGCGGTGGCCGGCGCGACTACCCTCGCCTACGAGGTGCTATGGTCGCGGGCGCTGCACGCGCTCCTGGGTAACTCGACCTACGCCTTTGCGAGCACGCTGGTGGTGTTTCTCGCCGGCATCGCGCTCGGCGGCTGGCTGGTCCGCTATGCCATTGACCGTATTGCTCCGGTACGCCTGTACGCCGCGCTGCAGGCGGGGATTGCGGGCGCCGCGCTGCTGAGCGTGCCGCTGCTCACGGGCGGCGTCGACCTGCGCGGCTTGCAGGCGTTCTTCGCCGCCGGCGCCGTGCCGTGGGAGGGCGAGCTGGCGGTCCGGTTCGGCGTCACCATGGCGGTGCTGCTGATTCCCACCACCCTGATCGGCGCCACCTTCCCGTTGGTTGCGCGGCTCTACCTGTCCGATGCGAGGCGCGTCGGCGCACAGGTGGGCCGGGTGTACGCGGCCGGAACGGCCGGCAACATCGCCGGAGCGCTGCTGGCCGGGTTCCTGCTGGTGCCGGTGGCCGGCATCGCTCGTTCCCTGGCGCTGGTGGCGCTGCTCAACGGGGCGGTGGCGCTGGCCATCGTGCTGCTTGCCGGTCGCCCGCGGCGGGCAGGACGGTTGGCGCTGGGCGGCGGCGGCCTGGCGCTTGCGGCGGCGGTCGTGGCAACGGTGGCGGCGCCGGTGGCATTCCAGTTCCCGGCCGATACCGAGGCCGTGGGCGACGTGGTGCTGTTCTACCGGGAAGGGATCACCGCCACCACCAAGGTGTACGAGAAGCCGCTCACCGCTCGCAAGCACATGAGTGTGGACGGCGTCTACATCGGTGGCGCGGGTGGCGCCGAGAAGAAGGAGCAAGTACTCGCTCACCTTCCGAAACTGCTGCTGCGGCGGTACCGCACCGAGTTGGCGGTAGGGCTTGGTTCCGGCGTGGTGCCGGGTGAGAGCGGGCGCCACCCGAGCATCGAGCGCATCGACATCGTGGAGATTGCCGCCAGCGTGGCCGCCGGTGCCGCCTGGTTCGAGCGGGAGAACCACGCCGTTCTGCGCGATCCTCGCGTCCGACTCCTGGTGACCGACGGCATGCACCACCTGGCGACCACCACGGCGCGCTACGACATCATCGCTTCCGACGCCAAGTCGCGGCCCAAGTCGCGTGGCAATGGCCTGTTCTACTCCCGTGACTACTACCTCCTGGCGCGCGACCGGCTGACTCCGCGGGGGCTGTTCATCCAGTGGGTGCCGCTGCACCTGCCGCGGCGTGTGTACGAGTCGGTGCTGCATACCTTTGCCACAAGTTTCCCACATGCCAGCCTGTGGGTGCTGCCGGACCGTGACACCTTCCTGGTGGGGTCGCGGCAACCGTTGGTACCGGACTGGGCGTTGGTATCCGCCCGGCTGCAGGCGGATCCGGCCGGCGGCGCCGCAGGCAACCCCTTTGCCGGGCTGCGCAAGCATGGCGTTACCACGCCGGCCGCGGTGGCGGCGATGTACGTGGCCGGACGGGAGGCACTGTTGGACGCCACGGCGCATGCTCCCATCAATTCGTTGGAGCGGCCGCACGTCGAGTTTTACGCGTTCGCCGACTACACGAACTCGATCAACGGGATGGTCGCGGACAACTACGAATTGCTGCTCGTGCTGCGGTCCGCGGCCGAGGTACCGGCCCACGCCGAGACCAGCCATCGCGCGCTCAGTCTCTATCTGCAGGCTCTTGGCCGGGCCTATGCCCTGCAGCAGGACTCCGCTGCGATCGACGAGTTGCTCGCAGAGGCGCTGAGTCTGGCACCCGAGAGTGCGTTGCTGCGCAAGGCGGCGTTGAGCTACTACGCAACCCGGGTCACCGGCCGCCTGCGGGCCGGCGATCCGGCGCAGGCGCGGCGCTATCTGGCGGCCGCGCGCCGGCTCTCCGGCGGTGCGGAGGTATATCGCCTGGCGGCCCTGCTGCGCCTGCACGAAGGTGATACGGCCGGCGCCCTGCAAGAGCTGCAGGAAGCAGTACGGCTGGCGCCCGGGGACGTGGCATTGCTCACGTCGTTGTTTCGCCTGTTGTGGCAGCACGGCGCGGTGGATGAGGCGGCGCGCCACCTGCGGGCGGTGCTCGAGGTTGCTCCCGACAGCGTGTTCGCGAATCGCAACCTGGGGCTGTACCTGGCGCGCCGGCGCGGCGCCGCCGCCGCCGCCCTGCGCTACCTGGAGCGCGCCTACGCCCGCACGCCGCGCGACGCGGAGTTGATCGGCGCATTGGCCTGGGCGCGTTCCGCGACCGGCGACCGTGCCGGCGCCCGTGCCGTGGTGCGCGCCGGTGGCCGCTATTTCCGGAGCCGCCCCGAACTTGCCGCTGAACGCACGCGCATTCTGGACAGTTAGTACATATTCTCAAGGGTAGGCAGCCGGTGGTCGATAACCCATAGCAAGCGGGGGATTAGCGCTCGCAACTTATTGCCGGGGCGGGGCGGCCGAACGCGGGCGCCCCGCCTTTATGGCTGCCGCCCCGGCATCCTCATTTCCTCCGATGCTCGTACCGCTTGCCATGAGTGTGCGCTCGGGCCTACCCTCGAATTGTTATGGGCACCGCACAGGGAACGGGGACCGCCGCGCCGAAAGCGGCGGTCGTGATGACCAACGAGCAGCTTGACCACTACCGCACCGAGGGCTTCGTCATTGTCGAAAACCTGGTCTCGGAGGCAGAACTGGCCAGCCTGCAGGAGCGGCTGCGCGAATACACGCATGGCGGGCGTTCGCAGGAGCGGATCAAGGTGCAGGTGGAGCCGCGGGTGACGCGCGGCGAGCTGAGCGTCGAGCACCCCGGCGACGGCATCCGCAAGATCGACGGCCTGGTGGAGTCGGACGGCTTGTTCCAGGCGCTCGGCCGCCATCCCAACATCGTCGCGGTCCTCTCCCGTATCCTCGGGCCGGACATCAAGATGTTCCGCAACGCGGTGCTGCTCAAGCCGCCGGAGGTCGGTTCCGCGAAGGGCATGCACCAGGATTCGCCGTACTGGCCGATCCGGCCGATGGAGCTGTGCAGTTGCTGGTTTGCCATCGACGAGGCCACGGTCGAGAACGGCTGTATGGGAGTGATTGCCGGCGCCCACCGGGACGGCGCCCTGCCCCACGTGCACGTGACCGACGACTACGTGATTCCGCCGGAACACTACGCCGGAGCATCCGACGAGGCCGCCAAGACGCTGGCGCCGATGCCGGCCGGTGCGGGGCTGTTCTTTCACTCCCTGCTGCCGCACGCCACCGAGCCGAATCGCAGCGACCAATGGCGCCGCGCCATCGCGCTGTCCTACATGAGCGCGCGCTCGACACACACCGACGCCGGCGGCGGCCCGGTCTACTTCCCGATCGCGGGATCCACCTTCCCCGGCTGCGTCCGCTAGGCGGGACCGCCGGCGGTGGGCGGCGGCGCGGTGCGGTCGCGTGGCCACATGACCGGGAAGTAGGGTCCGGCGAACGGCTGGCCGGGACGGGCGTCGGGGCCGAGGAACAGCATGTTGGGGTGGTACTGAGGGCTGCGCCGGTAGCCGGTGTCACCCGGCATCATGTGCGAGATCAGGCATAGCCGCGCCGTGTCGCTCAGGTTGGGGCCGGAGCCATGCAGCGTCAGGCAGTGATGAAAGCTCACTTCGCCCTCGCGCAGCAGGCACGGTTCGTCGATCCAGGCGCCGCTGATATCCTGCTTCGACAGCCGGGCCTTGAGACCCGCCAGGTCCTTCTTGCCGAAGTTTGCGCTGTCCTCCAGCAGGCCCCAGCGGTGTGAGCCGACGATGGTGCGCATGGCGCCGTTGCCGAGGTCGGTGTCCTGCAGGGCAATCCAGGCGGTGCACATGTTGGTTGAGCTGGAGCACTGCCAATGGCCGTAGTCCTGGTGCCAGCCGATGTTGCCGGCGGTAACCGCGGCGCCGCCGGCGCCTACGCCCGGCTTGGTTACCGCCTGGTCGTGCCACAACCGTACCTCGTCCACGTCCATCAGCCGCGCACCGATGGCGCCGAGCAGCGGACTGGTGGTAACGGCCCGGATGTCGTCGTTGAGCCAGAACGCGTTGCACTGCTGGCGCACCGCGGCCGCATCGGGCTCATCCCGCGGCGGTCCGTATTGCGACGGGATCGGGTGGTCGAAATCGCCCGACCACAGCCGCTCATGGGCGCGCCGCAGGAGCGCGGTGGTCTCCCGGTCGAACAGCCGCGGACTGCGCCAGTAGCCGCGGTCACGGTATTCGGCGACCACGTCCTCGTTGATCAATGCGTCGACGTCGGTTCCCTTAACTACCATGGCCGTACCGTACCGAAGCGGCGCCGGGTCAGGCAAACGCGACCGTTACCTCGCGCAGGGACGGGGTGCTGCAACCGTCGAGTGAAATGAGCGTGGCCTGGTACTGCAGCCAGAGCGGTTCGCCGCCGAAGCCGACCACCGCACCCGGGGCCCGAAACGTGGTGCCGGGTCCGGATGCGCCGTGCCACGGGGCATCCGCCAGCGCCTCCCGCGAGGCGGCCCAGCGGAGTTGCAGCTCGACGGCGGTGCGCGGCGGCGTATCGGCGATCCAGTCCACCCGCACCGGCCGCCGCCCGGCCAATTTGCAGGCCGGCGAACGGTAGCGCTCACACGGCTCCCGAGTGAACGCATTGCCGAAGTCGCGCGGGGTACTCAGGTGAGGGCCCATCCCCGGCAGGCGCGTGGGGTTGTCCAGGTCGAGACCGTCCGGGCCGTTGCGGAACAACAGCGAGTCGACCCGGTGGCCGAGTTCGGTGCGGTGGCAGACCGTAAACACGTCGCGCCAGCCGTTGCCATCGAGGTCCACCACCTGGAAGGCGCAACTCGCGTCGCAATCGATCACCGTGGGCCGGTCGTAGTCGATGCCGCCCGCGGCGCCCCAGTAGATGTGCGCCGGCAGCACGCGCTTGGACGGCGTGGAATAGGCGGGCACCAGCAGGTCCAGGTGGCCGTCGCGATTCACGTCGGCCACGGTCAGCAGGATGCTCGACGCCTCGGTGCGGTGGAACTCGCCGCGCTCCTGCGAGTAGCCGCCGGGGCCGCCGTACAGGATGAAGAAACCGCTGTCGATGCGCGTGTAGTGGCCCATTAGCACCACGATCAGGTCCAGGCAGCCGTTGCCGGTAAGGTCGGCGCAGTTGATGGCGGCCACGTTGCCGGGCCCGCCGATTTCCAGCGGTATGCGGCTTACGCGATCGTACGCGAACCCGTCCGGCCCGCCATGGTACAGGGCAAGGTAGCTGCGCACGTCGTAGCAGATAATGTCCAGCCAGCCGTTGCCGTCGAGGTCGGCAACGCGGGCGTTGCCCTTGGTGTAGGTGGGCAGCGCGGTGGTGCGCCGGCTCGAATAGCCTTGCGCCGAGCCGTGAAAAATTACCGACGATGCGGCCATCGTTTCCGGCTTGTCATCGTGCGTGTAGGCTACCGCCAACAGGTCGAGCCAACCGTCGCGGTTGAAGTCGCCCACCTGCACGTAGTGCACGTTCCGGCCGCCCGCGACGAGGTCGGTGGAACGGTCGGCGCGCAGCCCGTCGGGCCCGCCGTGGAACAGCCGCAGCCGTCCTGGCCCGGTGCATACCAGGTCGGCGTGGCCGTCCTGGTCGAGGTCGGCGACGATGTAGGTGTTGGTGCCGCCGGCGGGCAGGTTCAGCCGGCGCGCCGGGTCGTAGCTGCCGCCGGCGCCGCCCAGGTAGACATACAGCGGGAAGTCGGGGTCGTTGACCGACGGGCCGCTCATGGTGTTGTTGAACACCACCTCGAGCCGCCCGTCGCCGTCCAGGTCCGCCGCCGTGCAGCCGATGGCGCCCCCGGTCGGCAGCCGGTCGGTGCGATGCTGCGAGAACCCGTCCGGCCCATTCCAGTACACCACCGACTCGGTGTCGTAGGAGCGGCCATCCTCGCGCCGCGAAACGATCAGGTCGAGCCGCCCGTCGCCGTCCAGGTCGGCGGTATGGATCCAGGTGCAGAAGTTGAGCGGCAGGAGCTGGCGCACCTGCTCGAGAGCATCCGGGGATCGGATCTCGACGCCACGCTGTGCCGCGATGAGCAGTTCATTGCGGCCGTCGCCATCGACATCGGCCACCGCTACCCGGGCGGCGCCTTCCGCAAACATCGTCCAGGTGCCCTCGACCGGCAGTACCGTGCACTCATCCGGCGTGATGCGTCCGCGGCGGTTCCAGAAGATGCGGACCTGGTTGCCGCCGGAGAAGATCACCTCTTTCCTGCCGTCCCCGTCCAGGTCGGCGAGCGCCACCTGCATGGCGTAGCGGGTCGGCAGCCGCAGCGGCCTGTCCACCGCAAAGCCGCTGCCGCGGCGGCGGTACAGAAACGAGTCGGTTTCAGGTTCGAAGCCGGCTCGGTAGTTGGCTACCACCAGTTCGAGTTCGCCATCGCCGTCGATATCCTCGCACGCCACCGACAGAGCACCGATTCCGGGAATCGCGAACTCCGCCGTGGCATCCTCGAATACCCGCGGCGCGGTCTGCACGTATACGTGCAGGGGGCGCGGTTCGCCGGCATTGTGATGGTCCACCCAGGCGGACGGCATGATCAGATCGAGCAGGCCGTTGCCGGTAAGGTCGGCGGTGGCGACGTCGTAGGCGCCGGCGGTAGGCAGCACGGCGCGCTCGCCGGTCAGACCGCCGGGGCCACCCCAGTAGACGTAGGAGTCCAGTTCCGAGGTGACGCCGTTTTCGGCGTTGACCACGATCAGGTCGAGGAATCCATCGCCGTCCACGTCGGCGGCGTGGCTCATCCAGCCGCTGTCGTTGGGCAACTCGGCCCTGCCCCACGTGCCGCCGCGAGCCTGCGGCTGGGTATAGATCCAGGTCGGGCCGCGCTCGTCGTACCCGTGCGAATTGGGGAATATCAGGTCGACGCGGCCATCGCCGTTGGTGTCGGTGCGATGGATCCACTCCACGGTGCCGGCGGCGGTCGCGTAGAGGTTGTCGCCGCCGTTGTCGAATTCGCCGCGCCGGAACGCTTCGAATCCGCCGTGCGTCCAGGTCGAACCGGTGTCGTGACTGGTGGCCATGGGATTACCTGCCCGGTGGGTCGGAGATGACCGCTAACATAGAGCCAGAAAGGGGATTCGAACCCCTGACCTGTTCATTACGAGTGAACCGCTCTGCCAACTGAGCTATTCTGGCAGTGGCTCCTAAGATAATGCATCCGGCGCCGAGGAGGAACACTTCCGCTGACCGTGCATGACCGTGCATGACCGTGCTGACGGTCGTCCGCGTCATGCTTGCGCCCGCCAGCTGCCGTCGTACCCGGTGTAGCCGTCGGTGAGGTGCCGCAACCGTTCCGGCAGGCGGCGAATCAATGCCTGCGCGGATTCCGGCAGTGGCCACGGGGCATTGATGCGCCACGCCCGCGGTCGAAACCCGATGCCGCACGAGTAGCGCCGTTCGCCGGTCGCCATGTTGGCGTGCAATGTGCGATCGGCGAAGCAGAGCAGGTCGCCCGGCTCCGCGTCGACGGCGATACACCCCGGTACGTCCATGTCGTTGCATGCCGCCTCCGCGCCAAGCCGGCGTATTCCGGTGCGGTCGTTGATGAACTCGACCCCCGCCGGTTGCCAGTCCGGCCGGTGCGATTGCTCAATTACCGCCAGGCCGCTGCGGGCGCGATCGCTGCCGTTCAGGTAGAACCACAGACCGCTCGGGATCGGGAATCGATTGAGGATGTCGTTGGCTGTCTTGGGAGCGGTCTCGATATGGCCGCGAAAATCGACGTGCCAGGTGCCCATGCCCTCTCCCGGCGTGCGCAGAATCGCGGCCGACCGGTGCAGGCACAAGTCGCGCGTACCGTGCACGGCGCAGATGAACTCCCAGTACGGCGCGTGGTCAACCAGTTTCCACACCGGATCGCTCACCTCCGCGAATGCCATGTGGTAGCGGTTGGCGGCAGGCGGCAGGTCGCGGTCGGGGTCCAGGTGCCGGTCGATCGACGCCTTCAGCTCGTCGACCAGGTGCGCGCCGATCATGCCGCTGACGACACAAAAGCCGTGGCGCTCCAGGCAGGCGATCGCATCCGAGCGGGCGCTCGGCTCAAAGTGATACCGGTAAGCAGGCGTGTTCGGCATGGTGCGATTCTGCGCGCGCCGCCCGCCGTGTGCAACCGGCGCCGCCGACCCGGGCCGCGGACGGTCAGCGTTCGCGGCGTGCGGCCAGCAAGGCGCCGGCGGTGGGCCAGGACCACGCCGGCGATGGCGGGCGTCCCTACCCGGTCGCCGCGCAGCAGCACGCCGAGGAATAGCGCCACCACCGGGATCAGGTAAGTGATGAACGAGGCGCGCACCGAACCGACGCGGCCCACCAGCGTGCCCATGATCAGGTAGGCGGCTGCGGTACCGAGCAGTCCGACGGCAAGCACCGCCAGCAGCGACGGCAAGGCGAAGCTCGAAGCGGGCAGCGACACGATGCCGAAGTCGGCTGCGGCGAACGGGCCCCGGTCGTCGCGCTGCGCGGCGTCGGGCGCCGACCGGGTCAGAGTCCGGTCTTCTTCAGCAGTTCCGGGATCGACGCCTTCTGCTCGTCGGTAAGCGGGCGCATCGGCGCCGTCAGCGTGTCGTGGTCGATCACGCCGAGCAGCTTGAGAGCCGTTTCATTGCGGCAAAGCGGCCCGACAGGCCGGCTCCGACATCGGTGACGCGGCCGGCGCACAGCGTGGTTGCGTGATGGCGCAGCACGGCATCCCGGTCGCCGCGCTCGCCCTCCTCCCACTCCCCGCTCACGCTCGCCGGCGACAGGTTGGCGATGCTCGGGATGACGCCGTGCGCCCCGATGCCGGCCATGGAGCTGCGCCAGGTGGTGCCGATGAACCGGTACGGATCGATGTTCCGCACGCGGCAGCGCATGACCAGTTCGGCGAACGCTTCGCCGGCGTCCGAGCTGTCCTTGATGCCGGCTACCGTGCCCTCGGCGGCCAGTCGGACCGTGGTGGCCGCATCCACGGTCAGCTTGACCATGGACGGAATGTTGTACACCCACAGCGGTTGCTCGCCCGCCTCGGCAATGGCGCGAAAGTGATCGAGCAGCTCCTCCTGGGAGTGCGTGTAGAAGAACGGTGGCGTCGCCGCGATGCCGTCGAGCGGCATGCCGCGGACTTCCCGCGCGGCGACGGCGGCGGCCGCCGTGGACGCGGCCGAAACGTTGCCGATCACCGGCACGCGGCCGGCGACCTGATCGGCGACCGTCTCGATAACCAGGCGGCGCGCGGGCTCGCCGAGGGCGGCGAATTCGCCGGTCGTTCCCGCCGCCCAGATGCCGTGGACGCCGTTGTCCAACAGGTAGTCTACAAGTCGGCGCAACGATCCGGCGTCGACGCTGCCATCCGGGGTGAGCGGTGTCAGGATCGGGACCATCACGCCACGAATCGGGTCGCGGGCGCGGGACAGTGCACTGGTTTCGGTGGTGGCGATGTCGGTCATGGCGGTAGTTGGATGCTCCTTTGATGGTGCCGGTGGCCACTAAGGCTGCGGTGCAGGCGCCGGCCGCCGAACCTGTGTATCATCCCGATCATGGCCGACCTTCACAACCGGCCGGGAGTGACCGGAGTGACCGGCGCATGAACATCGTGTTGTTCGACAACGATCGCGGTGCGCAGTGCATGCCGTTCACGGATGCTCGCGCCCGCCACCTGCTGGAGGTGCTGCGTTGCCGGCCCGGCATGCAGTTCCGGGCGGGCGTCGTGAACGGAGCGTCGGGGGTCGGCACCGTGGTGGCCGTTGAGCGGGACCGGATGCGCGTGTCGCTGTGCTGGAACGCGGAGCCGGTCGCCGCGCCCGACATCACGCTGATCGTCGGGCTGCCGCGCCCGCCGAGTGCCAGGAAGATCCTGTACCAGGGCGCCGCCATCGGCTGCCGGGCCATGCACTTTGTCCACACCGGGTTGAGCGATCCCAACTACGCCCGCAGCAAGCTGTGGCGCGACGACGAGTGGCGCCGCCACCTGTTGGACGGTGTGCAGCAGTCGGCTGCGACCACCCTGCCGGAAGTAACCTGCGGGACGGCGCTGCGCGGCGCGCTGGCGTGCGTGGCCGCGGGAGCCATGGTGGTGGCGCTCGATCCGGAGACCGGCATGCGGCGTCTCGGTACGGTCGCGGTACGGCCGCCGCTGGTGCTGGCAGTCGGCCCGGAACGCGGCTGGAGTGAGGTGGACCGTGTGCTGCTGGAGCGGCACCGCTTTACCTTGTGCACGCTCGGAACGAGGATACTGCGCGTGGAGACGGCGTGCGTGGCTGCGATGGCGATTGTCCAGGCGCGGCTCGGCGCGATGTAGCTCCGCGCTGGGGAGGAAGAACGGCTGATGGAATACCTACTGACCGGCGCCCGGCAGGCGCAATTCGCTGACACCGGCTACCTGGTATTGGAGCGATTTCTCGATGGCGGCCACTGCTCCGCATTGCGCTCCGAGGTGGATGCCCTGGTACTCCGGCGCAGAAGCGGCGAACAGCCGCCGGTGGTCTCGTTTCGGGAGTTGGCGCTACTCACGTCGCATCCCCCGCTGATGGACATCCTTCTGCAATTGATGGGCGGCGAATTCGCCATGCACCACATCCATGCCGCGCGCCACGATGCCGGACAGCGGGGCGTTCACTGGCACCAGGACTACGAGCAGGAGCCGCACACCAATCGGTCACACCTCATGGTCCACGTGTTCTTCTACCTGGATGGTCTGAACGGCGAAGTGGGCGACCTGCTGCTGGTGCCGAGCTCCCAGCACAGCGTGGTTGCCCGCGATGCTCTGGCCCTGTTCGGCACCGAGGATCTGCCCGGCTCGTTGACCATCGACCGGCTGCCGGCCGGGTCGGCCATCATCGTTCACTCGGCGTTGTTTCACGCCCGGCGCGCAAAGCCGGGCGGCGAGCGCGCGCCGCGTTACTTCATCGACATTTCCTATTGCCAGAACGGCATTGCGTGGCCGGGCTACCCCCGCGTCGCAGAGATCAATGCCAAGGCGCTGGAGATGGGCGCCGATCGCGGCGGCCGGTACGCGTACCTGTACGATTCAACCCGCTTCGCCGACAAGCGCACGCTCAGGGCACGGTTGGGGAAGCTTCAGGGAAGTCTGGCGCTGCGCGTGTAGCGGTTGCGGTTGCGCGCAGCGCGCGGAGCCGGTCTACGCCTTGAGCCCGTCGAGCACCAGGGTCGCGAAAGTCTGGCCGAGGCGGTCACCCTCTTCCACCAGCCTGCGCGACTCCTCGTCTCCCATCTGGGCAAGCAGTTCGATGCCCATGAATATTGCATACACGAGGCGCGCCGCGGCAGGTACATCTACGGAACGCATCATTCCGTTGGCGATCGATGCCTGCAAGGAGCGTTCCGCCCGCTCGATGCCGGGTTCCAGAAGGTCGGTGCGCACCTGTTCGGCCAGCTTATCGTCGGCAAGTACGGCCGACAGCAGGGCGAAGAACGTGGTCATCTGCGGATGGGCGAGGCGCACGCGATTGTTGATGGCGCGCCGGTACCGCTCATGCATGTCGGCTGCACCGCCGCCGCCGCCGCCCTCTCCCTGGGCGCCGCCGATGACCCGTTGCAGCACGCCGATCAGGAGATCGCGTTTGCCACTGAAGTGGTGGTAGAGAGCGCCCTCGGAGAGGCCAGCCTCCGCGGCAATCAACTTGGTGGTGGCGCGCTCGAAGCCGCGCTCGGTGAACACGGTCGCGGCCGAATCGAGGATGTGCTCACGTTGAGCGGACGCATATTTCCGGCGTGTGTTGCCGGCGTCGCTGTCAGCCATGGTTGCAAAGGTATCCGAAACGTGGCGTTCCGTCTACCCTTCTGGAAGCGAGCGATCGCGCTTAGTATCGGGCGCTCGCCATGCCGGCAGGCTGCTCGCGTTTTATCGCGGGCGCTCGGATTTCTACGCGGGAAAGTCGGCGGGCTGACCGACAACCTCCGGGTTGACCAGCCCGTCCGGGATGCGTCCCTCCAGTACGTCGATGACCCCGGTCGCGATCTGGCGCGATGCAGTATTCATCGCTTCGTCTGTGATCCCGCTTACATGCGGTGTCAACAGTGTATTGGGGGCCTGAAGCAGCGGGTGGTCGGCCGCGAGCGGTTCGTGCGTGAACACGTCGAGCGCGGCGCCGGCGAGGTTGCCCTCGCATAGTGCGTCGTGCAGCGCGCGTTCGTCGATCACACTGCCGCGCGACGTGTTGATGAGCCGGCACTCCGGTCCGAGACGTGCGAGGGCGGCATGGTCGATCATGTTTCTGGTCTCGTCGGTCAGCGGCACGTGCAGCGTCACGAAGTCGGCGTCTGCGAGCAGGCGGTCGAAGGAATCGAACAGGATCGCCGGCGTGTCGTTCTGTTCGGCTTCGACGTACGGATCGTACGCGATCACCCGCATGGAGAGTCCATGCGCCTTGCGTGCCACCTGGCTGCCGATGCGGCCAAGGCCGATGATCGCGAGGGTCTTGCCGGCCAGTTCGATGCCCTGAAACTTGCCTCTCTCGTATGGAGGTCCGTCGCGCAGAGTGGCGTCCGCGATGCTCGTGCGGCGCGCGAGCGCCAACATCAGGGCGATGGCATGCTCGGCGACCGCGTTGGCATTGGCGCCGGGCGTGTAGATCACCGGAATGCCGCGTTCGGTGGCCGCGGCGCGGTCGATGTTGTCGAGACCGGCGCCATGCTTGGCCACCACCTTGAGGCGCGGAGCACGGGCGAGGTCGCCGGCTCCAACCTCGAACAAACGCACCACGACCGCGTCCGCGCGGCGCAACTCGGCACGCAACACGGCCTGGTCCTCGATGCCTTCGCGCCAGGGGGCAATGCACGTACACGCTTGCTCCAGGATGCGCAAACCGGGTGCGCCGATCGGCTCGGTGATCAGAACCACGGGGCGGTCGGGGGTGGTTTCAGCCACATGCTTACCCTATCGAGTCACGCCGGACGCGGCTACGGTACACTCTCCACTGCGTGCTTCCCAACCCCGCACAGATCGGCTCGGCGCTGTCGGACCTCATTGCCGGTGGCGGCAGGCGCCGCGAGCGGCCCGACTTCCGCCAGGGGTTCTACCTGACCCTTGCCAAGGTGCTCGGCGCCGCGGCGTGGATCGATGCCCCGATCAATCAGCCCGAGGTAAACGTGATCAAGAGCCTGCTCAACGAGCTGTCGCCGCGTCTTACCAGTCGCGAGCTTCAGTCGGTCCAGCGCTACCTTGCCGAGCCGGTGCCCGGCGTCCACTGGGACGAGTTGCTGCTCGCGTTGAGCGGCTTCACGCGCCGCCGCGCGCGGCTGAAATTCGCCCTGCAGCGACTGCAGTCGCTGTTGGCGGCCGACGGCGAGTTGACCGAGGCGGAGAAGCGGCTGTTTGCGCAAACGCGGTCGGCGCTCGATTGGCGCGGCAGTCAGCCGGACGCCATCGAGCCGGCCCCGACGGACGCGTCGTCGGCTGCGCCGGATCCGGGCACTGGCACGGAAGCCGGCACGCAGGACGGCGCGATACGCCTCGGCGACCTTGACCGCGGCGGCGCGAGCGATACTCCCCCGCCGCTGGTGGATCTGGTGCGGGAAGCGGCCGCTGCCCGGTTGGGCGGCGCGGCAGGCGACAGCATACCGCGCCGGTTGGTGGTGTGGTCCGCCGCGGTCGCGCACGTTACGGTTCACCGCGCCCGTACCGACGGCGAAGACGCGGAGTTGGTAGGGTTTCTGGCCGCGGTGGGCGGCGTCGATGAAGCAGTCGCCGAGACGGTGCTGGAGCAGGCCCGCGGGGCAGTTCCGATTGCGCTGGCATCTCCGATTGCGCCGGAAGCGCCGGCAGGGCCGGCCGGGGCGGCGCTGCCGGAACTGGCCGCAGAGTTGCAGGGCGCTGCCACCGCGGTGGAGGTCGCCTCTCTCGCGCAGTTGCTCAACGCGATGGCCGGCGGCGACGCCGCCCTGCGCCGCCTGCAGGATCTGAGCCGCGGGCTGGACGGCCTCACTTGGTAGTACGCGCCTATTGGAGCACGCGCAGTATTTCGTAGCAGGCGCCGAGCGGGTGATAGTCGGTCTTGCTCGGCGGGCTCTTCTTGTCGTCGTAGCGGCGCCCGCCGCGGTCCAGCACCCGGTACCACGCGCCGTGGACGTGATCGACGAAATGGCGGTCGGCATAGTGCCAGGCGCGGTCGTACCAATCCCAGTAACGCTCCTCTCCGGTGCGCACGGCCAGCACCGCCGCGGCGGCGACCGTCTCGGCGAGCACCCAGTAGTAGCGGTCGGTATCGAGAATCGTCCCGTCCGGCGCGAACGTGTAGTGCATGCCGCCCTGCTCCTCGTCCCAGCTCCGCGCCAGCGCGGTGTCGAACAGCCGCATCGCGGCCGGCAACTGCCATGGCTCGGGCCGGTGGCGCTCCAGGATCAGCAGCAGCTTGGCCCACTCTGCGAAGTGTCCGGGCAGATAGCCGTAGGGGCGGAACAGGTTCTGCGGGTCGTCGCGGTTGTACTGCCAGTCGTGTTCCCAGTCGGTGGTGTAGTGCTCCCAGATCAGGCCCTGTGCCGGCGCCGCAAGCTCGACGCAGATCCGCTGCGCCAGGGTAAGTGCGCGGTCCAGGAAGCGGGCTTCGCGGGTGGTTTCGAAAGCGGCGAGCATCGCTTCGCACAGGTGCATGTTGGCGTTCTGCCCCCGGTAGGGGGCGACTGCCCGCCAGTCCCCGGCGGCGATCTCATCTGCGTAGAGCCGAGCGGCCGGTTCCCAGAACCGCTTTTCGAGCAGGTCGTATGCTTCGCCGACCAGCGTTTCTGCGCCGGCCACACCGATGCGCGCCGCCATGGCAGCGGCAAGCAGCACGAACGCGTGTCCGTAAGCGCGGCGGGCGCCCTCCTCCACCCCGTTTGCGCCGAGCACCCAGGCGAAGCCGCCGTCGCTCTGCCGGTGTCCCGCCTGCAGGAACGCAACGCCGTGGGCGGCCGCCGAACGGTACACGTCGTTGTCGAACAGTTCGGCCGCGACCGCGTAGTTGAACACGAAGCGGCAGGTGCCGACCAAGTGCTTGGTGTCGCGGTCATAGATGGTGCCGGCGTCGGTGAATTGATTGATGTAGCCGCCGCGTTCGGTATCGATGCACGCGGGGTGGTAGAATTCGATGATCCGCCGGATGTGCCGTCGGAGCACGTCCGGGTCGCGGTAGTTCAGGCCCATGATCGCGCTCAACCGTGGGGGTTGATGTGGACCTTGATCGATTGCGATGACTTGTCGAGGGCCGCGCCGAACGCGTCGTGCACGGCATCCAGCGGGAAGCGCTGGGTGACCAATGAGCGCGCAGCGTCGGCGTTGTCGGTAACCATTTCCATCGCTATCTGGTAGTCGGCGCGGCCGTTGGTGGCCGAGTAGGTCATGGCGCCGATAATCTCCACCTCGTGCTTGGCCAGCAGCAGCGGATTGATGCCGACGGTGGGCACGGTGAATACGCCGAGCAGCAGGAGCCGCCCCTTCGGCCGTATCGCGAGTTGAGCGGTAAGCAGGGTGTCCCCGCGCCCGCCGACCGTTTCCACCGCCACGTCGACCACGCGCATCCGGGCGAGCTCCTGCAGGCGCTCGCGCCCGGCCTCGTCGTCGCCAATTACCTCGTCGGCGCCGAGGCGCCGGGCCGCTTCCTGCTGGTGCGGGTGGCGGGCCGTGATCAGGGCCGTTGTTCCGCTCGCCTTGGCGGCGATCAGGGCGGTCAGGCCTATCGACCCGGCACCAATGATCAGCACCGTCTCGCGGGCGCGCAGGCCTATCTTGCCGAAGCCGTGCACCGAGCACGCGAGCGGTTCGGCAAGCGCGATCGCTTCGGCGTCGGCCCCTTCGGGGGCGCGGTACGCGGTGTGCCCAGGGACGGTGGCCAGCTCGCTCATGCCGCCGGCGGCCGTTTCCCCCACCAGCCCGCGCTCGGTGCACACGTGGTAATTGCCGGTCAGGCAGAAGGAGCAGGTGCCGCAGCTCAGCAACGGTTCGACCCCCACCAGGTCGCCCTCGCGCACGTGGCTGACGCCGGCTCCGACCGCGGTTACGGTACCCGACAGCTCGTGGCCGGGCGTCACGCCGGGGCGCGGGGTGAATTCGTTGCGGTAGAAGTGCAGGTCGGAGCCGCAGATGCCGGCGCTTGCCACCGCGATCTGCACCTCGCCCGCCGCCGGGTCCGCCACCTCCGACTCCCCGATCGCCAGCTTCAGATCATCTGTCCAACGTACCGACTTTACCGTGTTCGCCACTGCGTTCTGCCTCCTCCGCGGTTCGATCCGCGACCCGGCGGCGGAAGGCCACACCGATTGCGGAGCCCCAGTATAGCCCGTGTACCGCCCGTCGCGCCGGCAGCTTGCACGGTCCTGGTGGTACCCGGTGGTACCGTACCGTGGTTGCCATGGGGACAGGTGCCGGGTTATAGTGCCCGCAACAACCTTGCCTATCGCGCGGGAGGGTAAATCGTTATGGCCGAAGCCGATCTGACGGGGCGCTCAGTACGGGGCGAATGGCAGCCCGAGTCGCTGCCCAAACCGTCCCCACTGTTCACCAAGCCGCTCAAGCTGCGCCCGATATTCAACTTCTTTTTCGCACATGACGGGTTGCTGTACCCGAAGAACGCCATCTACGCCGGCCTCGCCGTGGTCGCGTGGCTGTGGTTCACGCCGAGTTTCGCGCGCACCGAGACGTTCGCGATCGGCTGGATCGCCGAACTCTACCTGCGCAACGCGGCCCTGCTGATTATTGTCGCCGGCGGTCTGCACCTGCGGCTGTACATGAAGCGTGCCCAGGGGCAGCGGTTCAAGTACAACCCGCGTTGGCTTACCGGCAGCAACCGCGCGTTCATGTTCGGCAACCAGACGCGCGACAACGTATTCTGGACGCTGGCGAGCGGCTGCACCATCTGGACCCTCTACGAGGCGGTCACGCTGTGGTTCTACGCCAACGAGTTCATCTTCTCGGTCAGTTGGGCACGGCACCCGGTGTACTGCGTGCTGATGATGGTATTCATTCTGCTCTTCCGGCAGGCCCATTTCTACTGGACGCACCGCCTCACGCACTGGAAGCCGCTTTACAAGTACGCTCACTACCTGCATCACAAGAACGTCAATATCGGGCCATGGTCGGGACTCTCGATGCACCCGATCGAGCATGTGCTGTACCTGTCCGGGGTAGTAGTCCACTGGATCATCCCGTCGCATCCGTTGCACGCCATCTTCCACCTGCTGCACGCCGGCATCAGCCCCGCCGCCGGCCACGCCGGGTTCTACAAGTTCGAGTTGGGCGAGAAGCATGCGATGAACAACGGCGGCTACTTCCACTACTTGCACCACCGCTACTTCGACTGCAACTACGGCAACGAAGGGGTGCCGCTGGACAAGTGGTTCGGAAGCTTCCACGACGGCTCGCCCGAGGCCCACAAGGCGATGCGCGCGCGCAAGCGCAAGCTCGGCAATCGCGGAGCACCGGTCACCATCGACTGACCGCGACGCCGCCTGGCGGCATGTCTCCGGTGTCGGAACACGCGTCAACGCGGTGCATCCCGGCGCGGCGCGTTGGCGGCGTTCGTGCGCGGATTCTCGTGGTTCATGCGCAGCCCCGAAGTGGGTGGCAACGCGGTGCTGAACGTGCTCGATGCGGCCCGGCAAGGAATCGGAGCCACAACCGCAAGCGGCCGACACCGCGCTCGCGAGGATGCTCTGGGAGAGCAGCATTGCGTGGGGAAAATCTGGCCTGAAAAATTTCCAAAGTTTTCGTTGACGTTGCGGGAATACCGCATTGATATTCGCGACAGATAAGCCACGCCCTGCGGAATGCGGGTCATTTCTCCGGGCAAGCCGAACCGTGGCATACCATTTTCCGGGGGGTCGTACCGGATGCAGACTTGGCTGCCCGCTCCTACCGTCACCCTGAGCCGGCTTCAGCGCGGCTCATTACCCGCACCTAATCCTACGCTAGAAAATCCCAATCCATTGCCGAGACCGTCGGTTCGCGCTTTGTTGCGGCCGTCGAAAAGGGTTCTGTTTGCCGTCGAATAACGTTGAATAACGTCTGATCGTCGGCTGATCTGCACCGAAGGGAGGGGGAATGAAACCGAAGGTAGCAGTACTTGGCGCCGGTGCCATGGGTTGTCTGTTCGGCGGCGAACTCGCCGAACGCGGACTGGAAGTCACCCTGATTGATGTGTGGCAAGAGCACGTCGATGCGATTAATCGCGATGGGCTGCGGGTGGTGGGTCATCGCGGCGACCGCCGCATCGGCGTGTCGGCGACCACCGATCCCGCCGCGTGCGGACCGGTGGACGTGGTGCTGGTGCACTGCAAGGCGGCAAGTACCGTTGCGGCCGTCAGTGCCGCGCGCGATGCCGGCCTGTTCGACGGCGACACGGTGTCAATCAGCTTCCAGAACGGCCTCGGCAACGAAGAGACGATCGCCGGGGTGATCGGCGCCGGTCGGGTGCTCGGTGGCGTCACCGCGCAGGGCGCGAGCATTGAGGGGCCCGGTTGTATCCACAGCTACGCCGACTTGCCGAGCCAGATCGGTGAAATGAGCGGCGGCGTAAGCGACCGGGTAAGGGCAATCGCGGATGCATTCAGCAAACATGGCCTGGAGACCGTCGCCAGCGCCGACATTCGGCACGACATCTGGAAGAAGCTGATGGTGAACGTGGGCGTGAGCGCGATGTCGGGCATCACCAACCTGACCATTGGCGAGGCGGTGGCGATCCCGGAACTGAAGGCAATGTGCTACGGCGCCGTGGCTGAGGCGGTGCCGGTGGCGCGGGCCGACGGTGTCGGGCTAACCCCCGCAGAGAGCCGCAACGTCCTCGACCTGGTTATCGGTCCGGGTGGCACCGGAAACAACAGGTCGAGCCTGTGCGTAGACATACTCAACCACCGGCCGACCGAGGTCGACGTTATCAATGGCGCCGTGGTGTCCCGCGGCACTCGGCACGGCATCGAAACCCCGATCAATGCCAACCTGGTGGCGCTGGTCAAGGGCATCGAGTCCCACTACCTCCCGCGCTAGGAACCGAACCATGGTACTTGCCCAAGAATCCTGTCCGGACACCAGCAGCGCACTGTTGAGCCCGCTGCCGCTGGAAGCGTTGTGCGATGCACTCGCCCGCGGCCTGAAGGCCAACTACCGCGACGTGCGTGTTCGGGCACTCCCCTGCCCCGACCTGCGCGCGATCGGCTGCGCATGGCCGGGCCTCGGCGGTGCGCCGTGCATCGTCGACATCGGCGGCGAACCGTACGCGCACAATCCGCGCTATCGCGACGTGCAGTTCGCGGTGCCGGATGTGCTGCGCTGCACCGGCCGTACCGGCACCCGGATCCTCGGCGCCGGCATGGCGTGCCCGGCACACATTGACGGACACTGCGGCGAGGTGATCGCCAATCTCGACCTCGGTGTGTACGACGGGTCGCGGGTGGCGCGGGTGGATGCCGACGACCGTTGCGTGGTGGAAGGCTACCGCGCCGGCGTGTTTGCCGGGCTGGCCAACCTGTTCTTGTGCGACGGTGCGCCCGGGCCGGTGCTGGAGGTGGAGGTGGCCCACCGCTTCGGCGCCCAGGGTTCCCTGCCGCAGGCGATGCGGGCGGCCGGGGCGCCGCGGGCGCCCGCCGGCCCGGGCCAGATCGCCCTGGGCGGCGTATTCGAGCTTGTGTCCGGGCAGATTCGCAGCCACGTCATGCCCGACTACGACTGCATCCACCTTCCCTACTACGACGCGGAGCGCGACGAGGTGATTCGTGACTTCCTGCGCTTCTTCGAACCGGTCGGCCCCGACCTGCTGTGTTTCTCGGTCCTGTGGACCGGAGACCCGACTGGCGGGGCGCTGGATCTGCGCCCGTCGGGCGAGCATACCCACTTCTACCACCCGCGCGATCCCGGCCTCGGCGGCCACTATCATTACGACGTGACGCCGGACGCAGTGCACTACCGCGGCTGGTTCGCGCCCGCGGAGGCGGTCTACCGGGTGGGCAATATCTACGCGGGGCTGCGCGGCATGGAAGATCGCGTCGCTTAGCAGCCGGAACCGGCTCCGGCCGGCGGATACTGGTTCTCGCCCACGACACCCGGCTGATGCTGGTTGGCGCCCATCAGTTGGCGCACCAGTTCCGACGGGTTATCCAGATCCGCCAACTGGGCGCGCATGTCTTCCTGGGTCACGTAGATGGGCCGGGTGTACATGCCCAGCAGGGCGCTGCGCGCCGCATCCGAATTGTTGGGGCGGGCAGTGTGACAGGTCGCCCCGTGCATTACCATCACGCTGCCGCGGGTACCGGTCAGAATCTCTCCGTCGGGGTGCCAGCCGGAGGCCATCTCAGGCGGCGGGCGGTGTCCCTTGCGGTGGCTGCCGGGGATGATCCCGGTACCGCCGTTTGCGGCCGAGAAATCGTTCAGCAGCCACATCGTCTGACCGCTGATGCGGTCGGTCGGCCACGGCCTGTTGAGCCGCTGATAGGGCCAGTCGGGATGCCAGCCATACCGGTTGTAGCCCGGATAGGTGGTGTTGGCGGTCCAGGTGGAGCAGATCATGTCCGGGTCGAGGTACTGCCGCCAGATCGCCACAATCAGGGGATGGCACATCAGTTCGACGAACACCGGATGCTTGACCGCAATTCGCGCGACCCGCTGGGTGCGACGCTCGCGGCTGATCTCATTCGCCTCATTCGCCAGCAGGCGTTCCAGGACGGCGCGTACGCGGTCCGCTGTCTCCACCGGGATCACCGACGGGATAACGCAGTAGCCGCGCTCGTCCAGTTCCGTGATGATTGCCGTGATGTCGTGACCAGGGGCCGCGCCGTTGCCTGTGTCCATGGCGTTCATGGGCTGCCTCCCACCATCGTGATCATCGCGTTCCCTGCGGCGACCAGAAGTGGGTGATCACGGCGTAGCGCGGGGTTGCGGTGGCGTTTCCGCCCGCGTAGTGCAGCGTGCGGCAATGGTGGAAGGTGGCGTCGCCCGGCTCCAGCGTCACGGCAACCGCGTTCCGGTCGTCTGCGGCCGTGGCCAGGGCGCCGTTGATTTCCGAGCGGTCGGCGATCGAGACGTGCTCCTGGATCGGCCCGAGGTGGCTGCCCGGAATGAACTGCATGCCGCCGTTTTCCTTCCACGCCGGGGTCAGCGCCAGCCAGCAGGTCACCGCGCGGTCCGATCCGTTGCGGTCCTGCCAGTAGCCGGCGTCCTGGTGCCAGTCGGTCTCGGCCGGGTAGTGCGCCGGCTTCATGATGAGCTGGTCGTACTGGTACGCCGCGTCCGGCCCGATCAACTGCTTTGCCGCCGCCAGCGTGCGCCGGAAGTAGGCGTGGCCGCGCCAATGCGCCATGTGTTGCGACGGATTGGCGAGCTGTACCATCGCCCCCTTGACCCGCCGGTCGCCGAACGCCGGCACCTCGATCTCTCCGCGCAGCGCCCGGTCGTAGTCGGCGAGCAGCTCGCTCACCTGCCCCGCGCCGATCAGCCCCCGGACCACCACGAACCCTGCCCGCCGAAACTCCCCCACCTGCGATTGCGACAGCGATGCAGTTCCCACGGCCATTCAGTATACGCGCCTCGAGCAGAACCGAGCCACGCTCAATCGTCCGCGTCGCGATGTGCAACGGCGTCATGATCCACCCAGTCCTCCTCTTCCCAGGTCATGCCCTGGCGACCGGGAACCTTGCGGGTGGGTCCCGGCCTGTAGAGTTGGCACGATAGCGGCCCGTAGCAGAACGTCTCTTCACGATACCGCTTTCGGGTCGGATTCCAGTGGTCCACGATGATCTCCACCGGCATCCGGCACGCCCAGATGCAACTCGAGCAGGACGAGGAGTAGGTCCGCGCGGCCAGACGGCGGTAGCCGCGCTCGCGGTACACGTCAAGAACCGGTGGCACTCCGTGCCAGGGCGGCGGCACACCGACACGGCCCGCGGCGCGGTCCAACACCTTGAGCTTGGAGATTTTGTACAGCTCGGCGGTCTCCCGGCGCGCATCGGGAACAGGTACGCCCATCCCGCTCAACGCGTTGCCGATCTCAATGCGATGCCTAGCGTGGGCCGCCTGACCAACAGCGATGGCGAACGAGCGCGGCTCACCGTCGACCGAGCCGGCGAGCCGGACCACGTACCCCAGACAGGTATCGCTCCGTTGGTCGAACGACCGCAGCAGCCGAACCCGAGGCTGAATCGACACCACCACCCCAGACCACGCCATCGGCATCACGGCTCCACTCCCGCAACATTGCTCATCTGGATTCGGAATTGTCGCACACTTCCCGCGGCTGCACGAGAGGCCGAGCGTGGCGAGCACCGGCGAGCTATCGGTTTGCCTCCGCCGTCCGGTTGTCGCCGGCAACCATGGTCGGCTAATCTTGTGGGGAGAGGTGAGTAGTGGCGGAGCAGACTCGGCAGACAATCGTGTGGCCACTGATCTTCTCGTATAGGGGCAACGTATTCGGCCACCGATATATCGCTGCCGTCTCCTCGGTTAGCCGCGTTCTCGGCATCCGGGAGGACGACGGGATCTGGTTGAGCGGAGTTCAGCCGGGAGGCATCGCGGCGGGTGGGTCCGACGTGTGGGAAGCGTGCGCGGCGTACCGGAAAGCGTTCGTCGGTGTCCTGGCGGACATCGCGTCGTCGGTCGGCGACTTTCGGGAGTTCCAGGCGGAAGCCGCGCGGCTGCTGGCGGAACGAGATGATGCGGCATTCGATGACTGGACGGTGGCAGTGGAGGGCATCCGCACGAGCCGGCTCGACTGGCGACAGATGCAGCAGTTGCCCGTCAAGCCCGCGGCCATGACACCTTCGTTGGCCGTCACCTTGAAGTCGGAACTGACCGCAGCCGACAACCTGATCGACGACGCCCCTGAGCTTGCCACGGCTGCCTGAGCCGAATGCTCCGCGAAATCGCGCTACGCACCGTCTGGGCCATGCTGGCAGAGTGTGCCCCAGGACCATACGGTCGAAGAGAAGCTGCACCACTACTGGGTCCGCTACAACGGAAAGACGTACCGGTCGCTGCCGCTCGGAAGACGTGGCGCGCGCCGCCCCATGGTGCAGGCGTTCCACATCCGCAAGATGGTTACACACCTCGCCATCGACCGCAATTGCGCAGATCGGTATCTGTCATAGCCAGCGATTAGGGCGGTTCACGCGTGCGGCATCTCCCTGACCTGGCGGCGCCTTGGTGCCGGGCGGCGGGAGCCGATAGGGATAACGTTGCCGGGGGAGATGGTTTGGTTGGCGGGAAGCGGCGCATCGCCTTTCTTGGCGGCGATGGCGGCTACGCTGGAGGTGTCCTTGAGCTTGTCGGTGGCTTCGACCGCGTCCAGGTCGCGGTAGTAGTCGAACCAGGGTAGCCCGGCGTTGGCGTACTGGGCGGCGGTCGGCGGCTCGGTGGGCGGCTGTTCGCCGGTAATTGATTGCCACTGCCGGGAGTTGACGATGCTGACGAAGCAGCGGCTGAAATGGCGTTGGTCCCAGACGTCCAGGCCGTGCGGATCGTCGTAGATTTCCTGCCGCATGCGTCCGCCGGGCGCCAGGCCCATCGCGCTCTCGGTTGGCGGGCCATAAACAACGTCGGGCGCCACATCGTATGCCACTCGACACGTCTCCTCCCGACGCATCTCCTCGTAGCGCTCGCGCTTCATCGGGATGGCGATGATCTGCAGGCCGCCGTGCTCGGCGGCGCCGGTGAGTTGCTCCTCCACCGTGTAGCCGGCGCCGAGCGGCATCGCCACGAACTGGCGAATCAAGCCTTTTTCGACGCAGTAGCCGTCCAGCCACGGCTGCTCGGGCACGACCAGGTAGTCCTGCGGGTCGCGGTTGAGCCGCTCGGCCCAGGCGTCGCCGGTGACGGCGCAGATCTTGCCGGTGGCTACCTTGATCGCGAACGGATAGCCGGAGTCGCTGTCGAAGCTGAGCCACATCGCCTCGGCCTGGTGCATCGGCAGCAGCACGCCGCCGCGGCGCCGCCAGGCGTCGGGAAGCTGGGCCAGGTAGTCGTCCACATGGCGTAGCGGGAAACTGCCGAGGCCCGGCGGCAGCGGGTAATCATCGCCGTCATCCGGGATGCGCAGCGTGCGTTGGAAGTCGATCGCACAGGCCGCATCCGGGTGGACCTCCGGAAACCGGAACGTCAGCCGGTCCAATTCGAGGGTAATCATCTGTCGGGTATCCTCCATCCCTTCGATTTGCTCACCAGTCACCGTCTCGCACCTCGCGCACCACGCGCAGAATTGCGTGATCCGGCGCCTCACGAAGTTGGCGCAGCAGGTCGGCGAACAGCCTCGGCCGGCGGCGGATGATCTCCTGCAGGTCGCTGGAGACTTTGCCGCCAAGTGCCAGCAGCACGTCCGGGTCTTCGCCCAGCTCCCGTGCCAGCCGCTTCGTGGTCGCCTCCGAGGGCGGCGCCACGTCGCCGCGTTCTATCTTGCTCAGATAGGCCGGCTCCACCCCTACCCGCTGCGCCACCTGACGCAACGAGTAGCTGCGGTCGTTCTGCCGAAGACGCTCGCGTGTCTCTCTGACCGTGACCCCAAAGTGAGTCATGTGTCGTAAACATAACACGATTTGGGGCCAGCGACAACCCAGTGTTGCGAGCCCTTGTGCAGTCAGCACCGGTGTTGCTTCGAGCGCCGACCAACAGCGCGGACTTGCGACCGTCTCGGCAGCGCAGATAGGATACGCTCGTCAGGCGCACAGGCGTCTCACTACACCATGGCCAAGACACCAAAAAGAGTCGAATCAGGGCGTAGACGGCGGCCGCGTGATGGGCCGCCCACGCTGCCTGGTTGGATCTCCACCGACGAAGACGAGATCAAGCGCCGGCAGTGGCGCGGCCGTACCGAGATCGACGAGGTGCAGGCCCTTGAGGGAGGACGTCAGTTCGGCGATTACCGCGTGACCTCGTCGGGCGGCCGCAGCTACGTGGTCGAGATACGCTCCCTGGGCGAGCACATCAACTCGTGCGAGTGTCACGACTACCGCGCCAACCGGTTGGGCAGTTGCAAGCATGTGGAGGGCGTGCTGCACCGTCTCCGGACCGCCCGTGTGCTGCGTGCGCTCGCCAAGGATGCCGGCGAACGTATCGAGATCTTCCTTGATGAGCGCTCCGCACGCGCCGTGCGCATGGCAGTTCCTGCCGAGTTCGCTGGTGCCGCCACGCTCGTGGCGGAGACACAACGGCTCTGCGCCAACCTGCGCCGCGGCTCGCAACGCGCGTTGCGCTCCCTGCAGCGGCTGGCGACGCAGCATCCCGATTCCCTGCGGGTCTCGCGCCTGCTTGATGGCTGGATCGCCGCACGTCGCGCAGCGCAACGCAGGCAGCGCGAGTACGACCGATTCCGGGTCAGTCTGACCGCCGACGGTGACGCGCTCGACCTGCTCAAGCAGCCGCTGCTGCCCTACCAGGTCGACGGCGTGCTGCACTTGGCGTTTCGGGAGCGCGCCCTGCTCGCCGACGACATGGGCCTCGGCAAGACCGTTCAGGCGATTGCCGCGTGCGCACTCCTGCGCGAACGGCGCGGCGTCGAGCGCGTGTTGGTGGTGTCGCCGGCATCACTCAAGGCGGAGTGGGAAGAACAGATCGCCCGCTTCTCGGAGTTGCCGGCGCGCATAGTGGCAGGCAACCGACTCATGCGGCGCGCGGCGTACCGCGGGCGAACCTTCTTCACGCTGTGCAACTACGAGCAGATTCTGGCCGACGGCGACGATCTGCTCGACCTCCTGCAGCCGGAAGTGGTGATCCTGGACGAAGCGCAGCGCATCAAGAACTGGCAGACCAAGACCGCCAACGCGGTCAAACGGCTGCGCAGCCGCTATGCGTTCGTGCTCACCGGCACCCCGCTGGAAAATCGCATCGACGAGATCTACTCCATCGTTCAGTTTCTCGATCCGGAGTTGCTCGGTCCGCTGTTCCGCTTCAACCGGGAGTTCTATGAGCTGGACGCAAAAGGCCGCCCCACCGGCTACCGGAACCTGGAGCAGCTAGCCGACCGCATCGCTCCGGTGATGCTACGGCGGCGCAAGGAGGAGGTGGAACGTCAGCTCCCGAGCCGGATGACGAAGACCTTTTTCGTGCCGATGACCGACACCCAGCTTGCTGTGTACGAGGATTACGAGTCGGGGGCGCGGCGTCTCGCGTGGCTTGCGCAACGCCGGCCGCTTACCAAGGAGGAGCACGACCGGCTGCAGCAATTCCTGGCCTGCATGCGCATGGTGTGCGACACGCCCACCATTCTCGACGGCGAACGCCACGAGTGCCCGAAGCTGGACGAGATCGAGCGCCTGCTGCCGGATCTGCTCAGCGATCCGCAGCGCAAGGTCCTGATCTTCTCCGAGTGGGTGCGGATGCTGGCGCTGGTGCGCGAGTGTGCCGTCGCGGCCGGTGTCGAATTCGCCTGGCACACCGGTTCCGTCCCCCAGCTCCGGCGCCGGGCCGAGATCCGCCGCTTCCGCGAAGACCCCGAGTGCCGGCTGTTCCTGTCTTCCGAGTCGGGCGGTGTGGGACTCAACCTGCAGGCAGCCGACACGGTAATCAACCTGGACCAGCCGTGGAATCCAGCCCGCCTGGAGCAGCGCATTGCGCGCGCCTGGCGCAAACATCAGACGCGGCCGGTCACGGTGATCAACCTGGTGAGCGAAAAGACAATCGAGCATCGCATGCTGGGATTGCTGGACGCCAAGCGAGCGCTCGCAGATGGAGTGATCGACCGGCGCGGCGATCTGTCCGCGATCCGCATGCCCACCAGCCGCGCGGCATTCATGGAGCGCCTGAACGCCGTGCTCGGTACGGACGGCGAGCAGGAGTCTGTTGCAGACGCCGAGCCTCAGCCGCGTAGTGCTGTCGAGCAGCTACGGGACGACTTGGTAGCCCAGCATGGTTCGGCCGTGCAGCGCATCCTGGTTTGTGACGACTCAGATCAGGCCGAGAATCCGAAGACGATATTGGTGGTACTGGACGTGCCTCCGGCACGCGCCGTCGAGGCAGAGAGCCGCCTCGCTGAGGCTGCCGACGTGCGCGTGACCGTGATCGACGCGGCCAGCCACGAGGCGATGCAACGCCTCGCCCGAAACGGGCTGATCGACATGCCGGGAGATCGGATGCGGGAGATTCACCCTGCCCAGGGGGCCGAACAGGAGCGCGCCGCGGCGTATGCGGCTCGGGCACGCACCCTGGCAGGGCACGCCGCCCACAAGCTCAAGGCCGCCGCGCTGCTGGAAGGAGGCGGCTTCGCGGAGGAAGCGCACGTGCCGGCGTTGGAGGGCGCGCGCCTCGCGGTCGGCGCCCTGGCGGCGGCGCGCGGCGAGTCGGAGCCGGACGACGCCGACGCGGCCGCGGCATTCCTGCTGGATAACGGAGCGGACGGAATACCGAACGATCTGCCACATGAGGCGATACGTATCCTGTTGGGAGAATCGGCCACCGACGGCATCGTCACCCCGGTGCGAGCACTGGTCGAGCGCATCTCCGGGATCGTCGAAGACCTGCCCTATCCGGCGGTTACGGGCGGCGAGCAGCTGCGCCGGTAGTGCGCGATGGCGCCGATGTATACCGGTTCGCGTGAAGCCATGATCTGTTCCCGTCAGGCGTTGTGCGGCGCGCGGTGCCACCTGCTGCGTCGTACGAGTGTTGTAACGCAAAAGGAGGCGGCGTGAGCCGCCGCCTCCTGGGTTGAATCGAAGTGAATGCTCGTTTGGAGCGCCCGCTCGTCAGAGAGGACGGACCGGGTGGCCGGTTCCGCGGTCGTGGGGGCGCGGGGTGACGCCGCCGGTGCCTGCCAGGAACTTGTCCAGGTTTTCCTGCCAGATCTCCATCAGCCGCGGCAGGCCGATCGAGTTCAGGTCCTCCTGGAACTGCTCCCACTCCTCGTCGGCGCCGCCCTCGGTGATCCACCGGGCCAGGGTCTTCTGCACCAGGGCCTGAATGTCAGGCAGCATCGTCTGCTCTTCGTTGATCTGCGCCGAGGACAGCATCGGGCGCGGCCAGTACATTTCCGGCCACTGGTCGGCATAGGTGTCGTACTTCACCGTGCCGCACATCTCCGCGGCCTCGAAGATGAACATGTTCAGGTACATGTCGTTGTCGATCGAGGTGATGAAGCCGGGTCCTATCGTCTCCAGGTCGCGCCACTCCGACAGCCCGAGGCCCTCCGGGGTCGGCGCCACGCCATAGGTGCCGTCTTCGTTTTCGATCACGCGCACGCCGAGCGGTCCCTCCATGGTAGTGAGGCTGTTGAGCGGATCGTACCAGTAGTCGATCCAGCGCATCACCACCTCGGGGTGTTCGGCGGCGGCGGTGATCGGCGCAATTCCGCGATCCCAGGAGAAGCGGTAGTTGGCCTTCGGCTCGTAGCCGGGCGCCGTCAGCGCCGGCAGGTACTCCCAGTCCAGCCAGCGGCTGGTGTCCACGCTGTTCTGCGCCCACCAGTCGTTGAAGCTGAACAGTTGGTCCTGCTTGAACTTGGCAACGTATCCGCTCCAGTCGTGAGAGAATACCTCCGGATCGACAAGTCCCGCCTCCCACAGCCGGTGCAGGTACTTGGCGGTGTCCTTGAAGCCCTCCTGCGTGGGCGCGTAGACCACCTTGCCGTCCTGCACCATCATCAGGTCACGGTTGTCTCCAAAGCCTTCTTCCACCGGCAGGCCGTGTGCCCAGAAGAACGTGCTCATGCCCTGAGCGCAACCGCCGAAGTTGAACGACAGCGGGATCTCGTCCGCTTCGCCGTTGCCGTTCAGGTCGCCGGCGTTCTTTACCGCCATCAGCAACTCGTAATATTCCTCGGTGGTAGTGGGAACCTCGGCGCCGAGCTCATCCAGCCACGGCTTGTTCAGGTAGGTGAGCGGACAGGTGGTGGTCCAGCTTCCCTCGTTGAGCTTGAACAGCGCGTAGATGTTGCCGTCGGACGCGGTAATGAACGGACGCAACGTGGGTTTCTTGTCGAAAATCGCGGTCACATTGGGAGCGAACTGGTCAATCAGGTCGTTCATTGGCAGGAACGCGCCCGCCTCGCCGTTGCTGACCACGTTGAAGTCGCTCAGCGGCGCTCCGAACGTGTCCGGCAGGTCGCCCGACGCCAGCATCAGGTTGGTGCGCTCCACCCACGCATCGCCGTTCACCGCGAGCCAGTCGACCTCGACCCCGGTAATCTCGCGCGCCTGCTCCGGCACCATCATCTCGGACGGATCTTTCACGTGGCTGGCCCACTTCTGCCACACCACGCTGATGGTCACCGGCTCGTCGACGATCGGGTAGCCGGTGGCGTTGAAGCCGGCGGCCTCGGCGGCCGCCTCCTCTGTTGCCGAGGCGAAAGCCCCGGCGGTCACCGCCAGCAACAGGCCGGCGGACAAGGCGAATGTTCGTAGCATTGGTTCCTCCTCTGCTCTCTCGGTTCGAATGTTCAAGACCCTAACACGGCCGCGGCCGGTACGCTATCCTTTCAAGGATCCGATCATTACCCCGGTCATGAAGTAGCGCTGCAGGAACGGGTACAGCAGCAGGATCGGCGCCGAAGCCACCACGATGGCGGAAAACTTGATCAGCTCGGCCAGCATCTGAATCTCCGCGAACTCGCGCGGGTCGCCGGTGAACATCATCTCCGACAGACGGGCGCGCAGCAGGATGTCGCGCAACACCATCTGCAGCGGGTACTTGTCGGGATCGTTCAGGAAGATCAGCGCTTCGAAGAAGGCGTTCCAGTGGAACACGCCGTAGAACAGCACCTCCACGGCGATGATCGCGGGCGAGATCGGCAGCACGATCTGAAAGAAGAAGCGCGCGGTGCCGCAGCCGTCCACGCGCGCCGCCTCCAGCAGTTCGTCGGGAATGGTGGTGGCGAAGAAGGTGCGCGCAATGATCAGGTTGACCACGTTGACGGCGGTGGGCAGTACCATGGCGCCAAGGGTGTTGAGCAGCCCGAGGTTGCGCACCACCAGGTAGAGCGGGATCAGGCCGCCGTTGAACAACATGGTGAACACGACGAACGCGGAGATCACGTTGCGGCCCTTGAAGTCGCGCCGCGACAGGGCGTAGCCGGCGAGCACGGTGAGGGTGACGTTGAGCGCCGTACCGACCGCGGTGTAGATGAAGGTGTTGCGGTAGCCGATGAGGATGTTGGGATCGCGCAGCACGCGCGTGTAGCCCTGTATGGTGAGCCCGCGCGGGTACCAGGTCACCTTGCCGGTGTTCACCAGGCTCGGTTCGCTGATCGAGGAGATCAGCACGAAGTAGAGCGGGTACACCAGCGCCACCAGCACCAGCGCCAGGATGGTCAGGTTGACGGCGTCGAATACCCGGTCGGGGGCGCTCGGCCGCGTTCGGCCGCCGCGCCGCGGGGTGCTCTCCAGGACCCGGTCGAGCGCATGGTCGGCGTCGCTGCTCAAATCGCGGTCTGCCATCGCTGTTCTGCGCTTTCGCTTACCACAGGCTGTTGCCGGTGACCCGCTTGGCGATCTGGTTGACAAGCAGAATCAGGCCCAGGTTGATCACCGCGTTGAACAGTCCCACCGCCGCCGAGAAACTGAACTGCGCCGCGAGCAGCCCCTGCTTGTAGACGTAGGTGGGGATGATCTCCGACGCGTCGATGTTGAGCTGTGTCTGCATCAGGAACGCTTTCTGGAAGCCGATGTCCATGAGCCGCCCGACGCGCAGGATCAGCAGCACGACGGCGGTGGGCACGATGCCGGGGATGTCGATGTGGATGATGCGCTGCAGCTTGGTGGCGCCGTCCACGATCGCGGCTTCGTGCAACTCCGGGTTGATGGTGCTGAGCACCGCCAGGTAGATGATGGCGGCGAAGCCGGTCTCCTTCCAAATTTCGGTGCCCACGTAGACGTGCCGGAACCACACCGCTTTGCCCATGAAGTCGGTTGCCCCGCCGCCGAGAAACATGATCAGGCGGTTAACCACGCCGTTGGTGGGCGACAGGAACAGGAAGATCATGCCGATGAACACCACCATCGAAATGAAGTGGGGAATGTAGGAGGCGGTCTGCAGGGTCTTGCGCATGAGCGGGTAGTCGACCTGGTTGACCATCAGCGCGAAAGCGATCGGCACCGGGAACGCCGCCACCAGCACGTACACGCTAATCAGGATGGTGTTGCGGATCAGCAGCTCGAAAAAGTGCGAATTGAAGAACCGCTCGAAGTGGGCAAACCCGGCCCAGGGGCTGCCCAGGATGCCCTTGATCGGCGAGAAGTTCTTGAACGCGATCACGGCCCCGTACATGGGCCAGTAGTGGAAAATAACGAAGTAGAGAATGGCCGGCAGCACGAACAGGTACAGCACCCAACTGTCGCGCAGATAGCGCGCCATCGAGTGGCCCGGCACTGCGGTGGTCTGAATTTCCTGAGCTGCGGGCGGTACCTCGGTATCGATTGCCATCGTGTTCCGTGTCGCCGGTGACGCTAGCACGGGCTCCGAACGCGGTCAACCATTCGGCGGGCGGCTGCTGGCGGCGTGGCCTGGATCGGCGCATGTTCGAACGTGGTACCATGGGATACGGAACTGATGCGGGAGCGGGAAGAGCGATGAGTGCCACGGCGCTGAACCTGGTGTCGGACTGCGATCTGCTGGTGGTGGGGGGCGGCGCCGGCGGATTCGCGGCGGCGCTGGCCGGCGCGCGGCTTGGTGCCCGCACCGTGCTGGTGGAGAAGAGCCCTACCCTCGGCGGCAACGCGGTGCGCTGCGGGGTGAACTGCTGGGAGCCGGGAGCCGGCGGCACCGGCATTCCGTACGACCTGTATCGGCGTCTGCGCGCGCGGCCGGACGCGGTCGGCATCTATTCCTTCGGCCGTCACCTGTGCTGGTACGACCCGGAGCACGAGCCCTTCCGCTTCCCCGGTGGCGAGCAGGTGATTGACCGGTCGCTGCGCTACCTCGATACCCTGCGGCGCTTCGGGTCGCGCGGTCTGCCGCAGGACGAGCGGTTCTGCCGCCGCTACTGGCACGGCGTGCCGTTCGAGCCGCGGGCCATGCACGATACGATGCGCCGCACGCTGGAGGAGACCGGCGGGTGCCGCGTACAGACCGAGTGTGCGTTCACTTCGGTGGCGGCCGCTGGCGGCATCGTGCGCGAGGTCGTCCTGGACAACGGCGAGCGGATCAGGGCCGGCACGGTGGTCGACGCCACGGCCGACCTGCACCTGTGCGCCGCCGCCGGATGCGAGCTCACCAGCGGCCAGGAACCACGTTCCCGCTACGGCGAGCCGGACGCGCCGGAGCGGCCGAGCGGGCGGATCAATGGCGTGTCGCTGATCTACCGCGTGGCGCACACCGGCCAGCCCGGCGCCGAGCCCCTACCCGCCTCCGTCCCCGCGCGCTGCTGGTGGCGCGGCGCCGGCAGCGCCGGGAGCGGCCGAGGGGGCGGATAATGGGCGTGCGCCTGATCTCCCGCGGGGCGCCCACCGGCCACCCGGGCCCCGAGCCCCTACCCGCCTCCGTCCCGGCGCGCTGCTGGTGGCGCGGCGCCGGCGGCAGTTTTCCGGTCAGCGCGATCACCCAGTACCCGAACGGCGATCTGAACGTGAACATGCTGCCGACGATGGAGGGGGCCGAGTTTCAGCGGCGCGGCTACGCGGATGCGTACGCCGAGTGCGAGCGCCGCGTGCGGGCGCACTGGCATGACCTGCAGAGCCGGTTCGCGGAGTTCCGCGGCATGCGCCGCACCTGGGTGGCGCCCGGCCTTGGCGTACGCGAGTCGCGGCGCGTGGTCGGTGAGTACGTGCTGACCGAGCATGATCTGCTCGCCGGGCTGAGCGGCCAGCGGCACGACGATATTGTCTGCATCGCCGACCACGCCATGGACACGCACGGCAGCCACGGCCGCCCCTGCGGCGAGTTGAGCGAACCTTACGGGGTACCGTTCCGCTGCTTGATTCCGCGCGGGTTCCGCAACCTGCTCGTCGCGTGCCGAGGGGCCAGCTTCAGCGCCCTGGCGGCGTCGAGTTGCCGGCTGACCCGCACCATGATGCAGCTCGGCCAGGCGGCCGGCACCGCCGCGGCACTGGCGGTGCAACTCGGCCTGCCCGCCGCCGGCGTGCCGGCGAAACCGCTGCGAGCCGCGCTCGCCCGGCAGCACGTACAACTGTCCCATCCACTGAGCGAAGAGTTGCTGCGCCACCTCTCGGCCGAGTCTGCGCCGGACTGACGGCGGTGGGCGTGCCCTGCCCCGCTGTCCGGCTGGATTGGGGTATTGGGGTTGCTTCCGAGTGACACGGGCGGGCGCATGCGGGATGATGGGCGCGTGAACGTAGAACTGGTGGCGATCGGCTCCGAGCTGCTGCTCGGCCAGATCGTGGACAGCAACTCGGCATGGATGGCGCAGCGGCTGGCCGAGGTAGGCGCCGACCTGTTTCGCAAGACTACCGTGGGCGACAATCTGGATCGCATGGCCGACGTGCTCGGCGGTGCGCTAGCGAGGGCCGACTGTGTGATTACCGGCGGCGGCCTCGGTCCCACCGAGGACGACCTGACCCGGCAGGCGGTGGCGCAGGTGTGCGGGCGCCCCCTGGAGCGCCACGCCGGCGCGCTGCGCGACCTGCGCGAGCGGTTCCAGTCGCGCGGCTTCGTGCTCACCCCCAACAACGAGAAGCAGGCGCTGCTGCCGCACGGAGCTACCCTGGTGCACAACCCCAACGGCACCGCCCCGGCGTTCATCGTCGAAGGTGAGCGGGGCACCATCATCAGCCTGCCAGGGGTCCCGTTCGAGATGAAGTGGCTGATGGAGCATGAGGTCGTGCCCTACCTGCGCAAGCGTTGGGGACTGGAGCAGGTAATCCACCACCGCGTGCTCAAGGTAGGCGAGCTGGGTGAGAGCGCCGTGGACCACCGTATCGGCGCCATCATGACCGCCTCGACCAATCCCAAGGTGGGGGTGCTGGCACATCCGGGACAGGTCGACGTGCGCATCAGCGCCCGCGCCGGCTCGCAGGAGGCCGCGCGGCGCCTGATCGGGCCGACCGAAGCAGAGATCCGGGCGGCTCTCGGCGATCACGTGTTCGCGGTCGACGAGGAGACCCTGGAGAGCGTGGTAGCGGCAGCGCTTGCGCGGCGCGGCTGGCAGGTGGCCAGCTACGAGGACCGCACCGGCGGCACGGTCGCCGCGGCGCTCCGGGAGGCGGCCGAAGAGCGCTTCGTGGAAGGCCGCATTGTCACCGCCGATGCCGCCCGCATGCGTCTGGCCGAGGCCGCCGGCGAGGCAACGGACGCGTCCGGCGGGGCACTGGCGACGGCCCTGGCGCGTGCCGTGTGCCGGCTCAGCGGCGCCGACGTGGCGCTGGCGGTGCACTCCACCGACGCTGCAGCGGCGGGGGCCGCCAGCCAGATGGCGGGCGCCGCGACGATGGCGGGTTCTGCCCAGCCGCAGAACCTCGGCCCCGGCAACACCTGGCTGGCGGTTGCCGGGGCGGCGGGAGAGCACAGCCACCACCTGGGCATCGGGGTGCGGGGCCGGGTGGACCGTCGACGGGCGGCGGTCGCGGCGCTCAGCCTGCTGCGCCGCTCACTTATGTGAGCCGCTCACTCCTGTGAGCCGAATGATCGGTCAATGCAGCCGACGCGGCGGTAGCGCCCGCCGGTCGTGCTAACATGGGCGCGCGATGACCACTTCCAGCACGACTCGGTCCGGGCCGTTGAGCGGCGCGGAGATCGCGGCCTACCGGCAGGACGGCATCGTGGTACCGCGCCACGCACTGCCGGCCACCGAAATCGACCGACTGCGCGCCGCGCTTGAGCGCCTGATCGCCGACAACCCCGGCGTCCGTCCCGAGAAGCTGGTGAGCCCGCACGTCGAGCGGAGCGCGGAAGGCGTCAAGGGCAACCGGGTGTTCCTGGAGATCGCCCACCACGATGCCGTGCTCGACGCGGTGGAGCAGCTCATCGGCCCCGACATCATCCTGTGGGGCTGCCAGGTGTTTGCCAAGCCGGGCGGCGACGGCATGGAGGTGCCGTGGCACCAGGACGGTCAGTACTGGCCGATCCGGCCGCTGGCCACCTGCACGGTGTGGATTGCCATCGATGCCAGCACCATCGACAACGGGTGCCTGCGCGTGATTCCCGGCTCCCATCTCCGCCACGAGTTGCGCAGCCATCACCGCAGCGACCGTACCGACGTGGTGCTCGATCAGGAACTCGACGCGGATGCGTTCGACGAGTCGACCGCGCGCGACGTGGAGCTGCAACCAGGCGAGATGTCCCTGCACGACGTGTACCTGATGCACGGTTCGCGCGCCAACACCTCGCCGCGGCGCCGGGCCGGCCTGGCACTGCGCTACATGCCGGCGACCTCGCATTTCGACCGCACGATGTTCCGCCCCGGCGAGTCCACTTCCACCTACCTGGTGGACTTTACGCGCCGTCCCATCTGGCTGGTGCGCGGTGTCGACCAGACCGGCAAGAACGACATCCGCATTGGCCATTGAGGCGGGTTTTTCAACTGGCGGCGCTGATTGGGCCTGCTGCGCCGGGGACGTTGCGTTACAATCGGTGCCCGAGATGATTACCTCCCGGCAACTCGCGGTACGGCACCGCTATCTCCACGTACCGGTACGTTACGATGCCCGCGCCGGATTGATGCGCGTGTCCGCGGATGGCGCGCAGATACTCAAGTTCGCCGCCAAGGTGACTGCCGGGCCCGCCGACTACGTGACGTTCGCCGACTTGGCAACTTGCCAGGGGCAGACTATCGAAGTCTCCTTCGACAGCGGCGCGGATCCGGGCGTCCCGCTGGACGGATTGGCGCTCGCCGACACGCTGCCCGATGCCGATAGCATCTACCGGGAGCGTTACCGCCCGCAGTTTCACTTCTCATCGCGGCGCGGCTTCATCAACGACCCCAACGGGCTGGTGTACTTTGCTGGCGAATACCACCTGTTCTACCAGCATCAGCCGTTCGGCACCGACATCGGCCACGATCTGAAGTTCTGGGGACACGCGGTGAGCCGCGACCTGGTGCACTGGGAAGAGCTGCCGGCGGCCCTCGCGCCCGATGAGCACGGCGCCATGTACTCAGGGTCGGCGGTCGTGGACTGGCACAACACCAGCGGCCTGCAAAGCGGAAACGATCCTGCGCTGGTGGCGCTGTACACCGCCGACGGTCGCTCTGCCGACGAGGAGCGGCCGTTCACCCAATGCCTGGCATACAGCAACGACCGCGGACGCACTTGGTGCAAGCATCCCGACAACCCGGTGCTGCCCCACATCGCCGGCCTCAATCGCGACCCGCGCGTGTTCTGGCACCAGCCGCACGGCTGCTGGGTAATGGTGCTGTACCTTGATGGCGACCAGTTTGCCATATTCACCTCCCCCAACCTGCGCGATTGGACCCGGCGCAACGAGGTGCGTCTCCCCACTCACAGTTGTCCCGACCTGTTTCAGCTCGCGGTGGACGGCAATCCGGACGATCTGCGCTGGGTGCTGTGGGCGGCGGATACCCGCTACCTCGTGGGCAGCTTCGACGGCGAACGTTTCGTCGCTGATGCATTGCACGTGGGGGGTGTGGAACTGCGCCAACAGCCGCGCGGCACCGCCTACGCCGCCCAGACCTGGAGTGACGTCCCGGCAGACGACGGGCGCGTGCTGCAGATCGCCTGGCTGCGTACCACGCCGCCCGGCATGCCGTTCACGCATTGCATGACGCTGCCTTGCGAGTTGGCCCTGCGCAGCACTCCAGGCGGCGTGCGCCTGTGCTCGTCGCCGGCGCGCGAGCTGCAGACGCTGCGCCGGGAACACCGCCGCTGGCGCGGCCTGGTGCTTGATCCGGATGCGGTTCCGCCGCCGGCAGCGCCGTTCTCCGGCGTGCCGGCGCGCTATGGCGACTGGGGCATCCATCCACTGGCGCGCATCCAGGACACCGCCGAGGTGATGATCGAAATCGCGCCCGGCGGCGCGGATTGCGTGGCGGTGGTGCTGCGCGGTATCTGGATCGTCTATGATGCCAGAGCGCACCGGCTGTCGTGTGCCGTCGGGCGGCTCGGTTCTGCCGATACATCCGAGGTGGCGATCGACTTGGAGCGTGGACTGCTCTGTCTTCATATCCTGCTGGACCGCGCTTCCATCGAGGTGTTCGGCGCCGGCGGCGCAGCGGTGGTCCCGCTCGGCGTGGTGCCGGCGGATGATGCACACGAGTTGGCGGTGGCCGCACGAGGCGGCTGCGCGCGGGTGCGCTGCCTCGACCTGTGGCGCCTGGCGTCGATCTGGAACAAAGAATCTGGAACAAGGAGTGACTGAGCGATGGTGAAGGAATTGAAAGCCGGAGCGCAGCTTTATACAGTGCGCGACTATACCCAAACCGCGAAAGGCGTGGCGGAGTCGATGCGCAAGGTAGCCGAGATGGGCTATCGCGCCGTGCAGGTGTCCGCGTTCGGTCCCATCGCGCCGCAGGAGGTGGCACGGATAGCCGGCGACCACGGCCTGGAGATCGTAGCCACCCACTTTGGCTGGGACGAGTTCCGCGACAACCTCGCACACTTGATCGAGGTTCACCAGATGTGGGGTTGCCGGCACGCGGCGATCGGCGGCCTGCCCAAGGAGTACTTCCGGGCCGGCGGAGCGGCACAGTTTGCCGGTGAACTGGGGCCGATCGCGAACCGGCTGGCGGCGGCCGGCGTCGACTTCTCCTACCACAACCACAGCCACGAACTGGTCCGCTATGGGGCAACCACCTGGTTGCACCAGGTGTACGAGGCGGCGCCGCCGGAGCATCTCAACGCGGAATTGGACGTGTATTGGCTGGCCGCCGGCGGCGCCGATCCGGCGCAATGGATCAGCGACCTTGGCGCGCGCCAGCCGGTTATCCACTTCAAGGACATGGTGGTGCTTCCGGACCGCACGCAACGGTTCACCCCGGTCGGCGCCGGCAATCTGAACTGGCCGCGCATTGTGGCGGCGAGCCGGCGCAATGGATCGCCGACCTGGCGCGCCGCCAGCCGGTTATCCACTTCAAGGACATGGTGGTGCTTCCGGACCGCCCGCAACGGTTCGCCCCGGTCGGCGCCGGCAATCTGAACTGGCCGCGCATTGTGGCGGCGAGCCGCGGCGTCGGCGTGGAATGGGCGCTGGTGGAGCAGGACCAGACCTACGGCGCCGACCCGTTCGCGGAACTCGCGGCGAGCCTGCGCTTTCTGCAGGGGATGGGCATAAGTTAGACGGATGCGACGGATGCGGGCGGCCATTGACCACCTGGTGTACGGCGTACCGGAGTTGACGGCGGGGGTTGCACGGCTGGCAGACCTGCTCGGCGTCACCGCCGCCCCCGGCGGCAGCCACGAAGGACGCGGTAGCCACAACGCGCTACTTTCGCTCGGCGACGGCGCCTACCTCGAAATCATCGCTCCCGATCCGGCACAGCCGAAGCCTCCCGGGCCGCGTCCGTTCGGCCTCGACTCGCTCACCGAGCCGCGTATGGTCACCTTCGCCGTGCATGCGGAACGCAGCGGCGGGGCGGAGCCGGAGGCGGCGGCGGGCCGGCTGCAACGCTGGCGTGCGCACGCCGTGTGGCCTGGGGACGGCCCGGGGCCGGGGGGTGGCGGGAGGCGGCGCGCCGCCGGCGGGCGCGCGGCCGTCTGCAACGCTGGCGTGCGCACGCGGGGTCGCATGGCTACGCCCCGGGCCCGGTGGCTGCCGGAAGCCGCCGCCGCCCCGACGGCTCGCTGCTGGTCTGGCACCTATGCCAGCACCAGGTGCTGCCGTTCGACGGGTTGGT
>MKWU01000406.1_pt1 | contig 82682 bp, 63 predicted proteins | sample 809101 | NCBI WGS metagenome assembly MKWU01 (sample SAMN05860141, study PRJNA318959) | sponge metagenome | host: Aplysina aerophoba | place: Slovenia: Piran, Adriatic Sea, Gulf of Piran | collected 2013-05-07 | reverse complement strand
CGCATGCCGAGTCCTCCTCTCGCGGGCCAGCATACCCCGGCAGCGGCGGCCAGGCGGTGGCGGCGAACGGAACGATCGTCAGCCGCGGGCGGGCGGCGCCCCCGGAGCCGGCCCCGCGCCGGACGGAGGCGAGCCCGCCTCCGGCGGAGAAGGCGCGGCCGGAGAAGCCACGGCCGGAGAAGGCACGGCCGCCGTCGCCCGCGGCGGAGCCGGTAGCGCAGGAGCCGGCACGGCCACCCGCGGTGCCGGCACGGTCGCCGGCGCGGCCGTCCTCGGCGGCGTCTGGACGGGCGGAGCCGGGGCCATCGGCGGAGCCGGCGTGGCCGGGAGCAGCGGCACGCCGGGCGGGACGCCGGGTGCTCCCGCCGGCGGCGCGCCCGAGCCGAAGCGGTTCAGGATGATCGCCCCGAACCCCGTCGTCCACGCCAGGTACTCCACGAGCAGGCCGGTCAGCGTGAACAGCACGGCGAAGAAGGTGAAGAAGTTGCCCGCCGCGCGCATCGCGTCGCTCGCCATCGCCGGGACGAGGAGGATGGCCATGCCGCCCCACACCGTCAGGTAGGGGGCGGGCCCGCTCCGCCCGAAGCGCTCGCCGACCCACGCGCCGACCCCGTGGACAACCCCGGTGAACCCGACCAGCATCACGACGAACAGCGCAAGACCGAGGAACGGGAGGAGCAGGAGGAACGGAATGCCGATGACGGAGACCACCAGCAGGAAGACGCCGGCCAGCAGCACGGGGACCAGGAGCACCTGCGCCAGGAAGCCGACGAGCCCCGCCTTGACCGGCTCGTCCCGGCAACGGCGGCCGACGCGCTCGACCGAGCCTCCGCCCACGAACACGATGAGCGAGGCGAGCAGAGCGAGGAGGATGAAACGCACGAGGGTGCCCGCCAGATCCGCCACGTAGTAGGGTCGGAAGCGCCCGCCGTCGAACCAGTCGCCGCCACCGAAGGCGCCGCCGAACCCGACGTGGTTGATCCCGCGCCGGAACTCTGCCGTCGGAGCCCGGGAGACCGGCCCGCCCACGACCGTCACCTCGCTGTCCACGAACGCCTCGGGACCGAACCGTGCCGAGCCGCCGACGACCACCACGTCCCTCGCCACGTAGCCGTTCACCTCCAGCGACCCGCCGATCACGACGATGTCGCCCCGCACCTCTCCGTCCATCGTGACCCGGCCGCCCAGCACCACGATGTCGCCGTCCACCCGTTCGTCGTCGGCCACGGCGACCGTCCCGAAGAAACGCACCGTGTCCCCGGCCACGACGCGCCGAGCGGGCCGATCCGGGGCCGCCGCTTCCGGCGGGGCCGGCGCTTCCGGCGGGGTCGGCGCCGCAGGCGCCTCCGGCGAGGCCGGCGCTTCCGGCGCTGCGGGGGCTTCCGGGGCTTCCGGCGCTACCTGCGCGGCCTGTGCAGGCTCCGACGCCGGTTCCGACTCCGGAGCCGCCTCGGCGTCGGGCGCGGGCGCCGGCGAGCCGACATCGGCACGCGGATCCGCGGCACGCGGGTCCGCACCGGGGGCTCCGAGCAGCGCCGCCCGCTCGTCGGCGCCCAGGTACGTCAGGCGCAGCAGGACGCCGGCGTCCTCGCCGAGGAGGTCGCGCAACTCCTGCCCCGAGACCGGCCGGCCGTCGACGGCGACCACGCCGTCGCTCAGCTCGACGACGCCGACGCCGTCGATGGGGGGCTGCGGGAAGAGCCGGATTCCGTCCGAGAGCGCGGTCACCTCGAACCGGGCCCGAACCTCCTCGGCGAGATCCGCCGCGCGCTCGATCGGCGGTTGGAAAGGGGAGGCGGCGGTGGCGGGCGGCGCCGCGACGGCCACCACGCCGGCCGCGGTCATCAACCACCCGAGGGACACGGCCCGCGAGCGGGGCCCCCTACGCTGCCGGAAGGGAATCACCACTGCTTCTCCTCCTTCGACCTCGGTTCCGGGCCGATCCTGAGCAGGCGGTGCAACGCGTAGAGCGCGGCCACCCCCACGAGCTCGACGACGACGAGGCCGCCCGTCACCCCGGGCGTCGAGACGGCCTCACCAATCCCCTGGCCTACCCGCCGCAGTATGGCCCACCCGTCGAGGCCCCCTTCGACCGCCCGTACCACCCAGACGAACGCCTCCGCGGAGAAGTTCAGCAGCGCCACCGCCCCCGACCCGAGGAACGGGAGCGCCGCGAGCAACGCCCACACCGCCGTGGCCGCTCCGAGAGCCAGGACGGCCACCAGCGCCAGACTGTGCCATCGCGAGCCGGTCGGGTCGCCGGCGTTCCCGTGGGCGCCTTCGACGGCCTGCGCGACCCGCTCCGCCAGGCGGGCGGGCGCCCGGGCCGCCGTCAGATCGGCGGCGACGGCGGCGAACAGCCGGTCGGCCTCCTCGGCACGACCCGCCAGCTCGGCCTCCAGCCAGCGCTGCGCGGTAGAGCCCTCGTCCGCTGACACCGGGTGTGACGCCCTTCTTGTGTGTCTACGGGGCGGACCACGCGGACGTTCCGCCGCCGGGCTCACCCGCGCGTCGCGGTCCGCAGGCGTTCGGCCAACGCCCGGCGCGCGCCCTCGACGCGCGTGCGGGCCGTCTGCTCGGGCACGCCCATCACGTCGCCCACCTCGGCGAAGGACAGGCCGGCCTGGTAGCGCAGCACGATGGCCGCCCGGTACCGCATCGGCAACTGCTCGAAGGCGGCCGCGAGCGGCTCGCTGCGCCGGTCGGAGGCCGGGCTGGACCGCCCTTCGACCACGTCCGCGGCAGAGCCGGCCCGGCCTTCGCCGGAGTGCGCCGCCGGCGGCGCCGGGAGGGCGACGGGCGCCGCGGAGGGCTCGCGCCGCTCCGCGCGGCGCAGTGCGTCGGCCGCCGTGTTGTGGGCGATGCGGAGCAGCCACGGGGCCAAGCGCTGGACGGAGGAAAGGGCGGACAGTCTCCGGAACGCCTTCACGAACGTCTCCTCGGCAACGCCGGCCGCGGCATCCGGCGCACCGAGCATGCGCAGCGCAAGGTTGTAGACGGCATGCTGATGCCGGTCGACGAGCGCGCGACGCGCGCGCCGGTTGCCGGACCGCGACTCCCGGACCAGCCGCGCGTCGATGCGGGCGGCGCCGTCGGCCTCGGCGGCACTGCGGGTCCGGTCGCCCCGGGGAGTGCCCGCGGAGGCCCGGGAAGGCTCGCGGCTCATTGCCGGCGCAGGCCGAGCGCGAACTCGGCAATCAGCTTGCGGTGCAGCTCGCTGACGCCCTCCCCCACCTCGAGGGACTTGGCCTCGAGCAGCAGGCGACCCACCTCGTACTCGGCGGAGAACCCGTAGCCGCCGTGAATCTGGATGGCGTCGAGCGCGTTGGCGGTCGCCGACTCGCTCGCGGTCAGCTTGGCCATCGAGGCCTCCATCGAGCAGCGCTCCACCCCCGCGTCCTTCATGCGCCCGAGGCGGTAGACCAGGGCACGCGCCGACTCCGTCCGGCAGATCATGTCGGCGATCTTCTGCTGCACCATCTGGAACTCGCCGATGCGCTGGCCGAACGCCTCCCGCTCCCGCGCGTAGGGCAGCGTCAGGTCGATGGCCCGCTGCGCCTGTCCCACGCAACGCGCCGCCACCGAGAAGCGGCCCATGTCGAGCGCCCCGCCCAGAATCGGGAACCCGCCTCCGACCTCGCCGAGCACCGCGTCGTCGGGCACCGCGACACGGTCGAAGTGAATGGTCGCCAGGTTGTCGCGCTTCAGCGTGCGCATCGGCAACTCGGAGATCCCGACCCCCTCGGCGCGCGGATCGACCAGGAACACCGTGACGCCCCGGTGACGGGCGTCGGGATCGACGGTCGCCGCGACCAGCAGCAGTCCGGCGTGCGCGGCGTGGGAGATGAAGACCTTCGACCCGGTCAGCGACCACCCGCCGCCGGCGCGGACCGCCCGCGTGCGGACCGCGGCCAGATCGCTGCCGCCCCCCGGCTCCGTGAGGCACGCCGAGGTCAGCACGGACCCGTCGCAGATCGCCGGCAGCCAGCGCTGGCGTTGTGCCTCGGTCCCGAAGCGCACGATCGACCCGGCGACGAGCGAGTTCGTTACCGAGACCACCGACGCGACCACCCAGTCGACGCGGGCCAGCTCCTCGCAGATCACGCCGTAGGTCACGACGTCCGAGCCGCCGCCGCCGTAGGCCTCCGGGAGCACCGGCGTCAGGTATCCCAGCGGGATCAGCTTCCGAATCAGCTCCGCGGGATAGCGCTCCTCGCGCTCGTGCTCCTCGACGAACGGCAGGATCTCCCGCTCCGCGAACTCCCGGACCGCGCGGCGCACCTGCCGCTGCTCGGGAGTGAGGTCGAAATCGGCGGACCGGCTCGGTCCGACCGGCGCCTCGCTGGCCATGGCCGTCGTCACGCATCCTCCTCTCGCCGGCCCGCGACCCAGCGGAGCGCCGAGGCGAGATCGATGGCCGCCTGCGCAAGCTGCCGGACGCGTCCGGCGAGCTCGTCCGACGGCTCGCGCGCCGCCGTGAAGTCCTCCCTGGTCGCGTACACGTAGCGCGGGATGATGTGGCAGCGGTAGTCGAACATGAGGCTGTTCGCAAATCCGATCGGCGACATGTAGCTCCGCTGACCGCCGGCGGCGCACAGGAAACCGACCGCCTTCGCCTCCCATGCGCTCCCGGTCAGTTCCAGGAAGTTCTTCACCGCCGCATTGAGATCGTAGTTGTAGACCGGCGACGCGATCAGGATCGCCGCCGCAGCCGACACCCGCTCCGTCAGCGGCCGGATCGCCGGATGGTCGTAGCAGCTGTTGCCGTCGCAGACCGGCAGGTCCCACTCCCGCAGGTCGAGAAGGTCGCCGGGCGTGCCGATGCCTTCGAGCGCCTCCGCAGCCGACAGCGCCAGCCGGTGCGAGCGGCTGGCCGGATTGAGGGAGCTGGAGACGACGAGCACTGGCGGGGCGTCGACGACGGAACCCATCTGCGTGAAGTATACGAGGCCGGAGGTCGCTCTCTCAGACCACGCGCCGCTCGTGGAGGGCCGCGATGGCCTCGGGCGCGTAGCCGAGCTCCGCCAGGATGGCGTCGGTGTGCTCACCGAGCGCGGGCGCCCGGCCCCGGATGCGGCCGGGCGTCGCCGACAGCGTGAACGGTGTCTCCGCGATCGGTGCCGCCTCGCTCGTTCCGGGCGCGGCGACGGAGCGAAGGAAGCCGATGGCCTGCACGTGGGCGTCGTCGAGCACCTGCTGCGGGGACAGCACCGGCCCCGCCGGGATGCGGGCCCGGTCGAGCGCCGCGAGTGCTTCCTGCGTCGTTCGCTCTCCGCACCACGTGGCCATCCGCTCGCTGATCGCCTCGCCGTTGTCGCCCCGCAGCCGGTCGTCCGCGAACCGCGGATCCTCGAGCCAGTGCGGCTCCCCGAGCAGGGCCGCCCAGCGCTCGAAGAGCGGCTGGCCGATGCACTGCACCAGGACCCAGCCATCGCGGGTGCGGAAGGCATCGGACGGAGCCTGCGTCTGGCTGCGGTTGCCGGTGGCCACCCGATCCGCCCGGATCATCGCCTGCTCCATCAGGACCCCGTTGGCTACGGTGAGCGCGGAGGCCAGGAGCGACCCGCGGACGTGCTGGCCCTGCCCGGTGTCCCGGCGCACCAGCAGCGCGGCCAGGGTGCCCACCGTCGCCGCCAGCGCCGTGGTGAAGTCGACATAGGGCGCGTAGGCTTTCGTCGGCTGGCCGGGCCGCCCCGAGAGGTACATGAGGCCCGACATCGCCTGCCCGATCCCGTCGAACCCGAGCCGGTGCGACGACGGCCCCCCGGCGCCGAACGCCGACACGCTCGTCAGGATCACGTCTGGCCTGACCGCGGAGAGTGCCTCGTAGTCCAGGCCGAGCGCCTCGAGCGCCGCGTCGGGCAGGTTCGCCACCACGACGTCGCTGGTCGCGACCAGCCGCTGCAGCACGTTGCGCCCTTCGCGGGTCCGCGGATTCAGCGTCATCGCCCGCTTGCCGCGATTCATCTGGAGATAGAACGCGCCGTCGCCGCCGCCGGTGACCGGCATCAGGAAGCGGTCCTCCCCACCCCGGACCTTCTCGACCCGGATCACCTCGGCGCCGAGGTCGGCGAGCAGGGCCGCGCAGAACGGCCCCGCGATGTAGCGGCCGAAGTCGAGTACACGGATTCCGTGGAGCGGGTCAGGCATGGAATGACGACCTCCGCGGGGAAGCCTGTCACTGCGCTGCGGCAGGGACAGCCTCCATGAGGGTGCGATGGAACACGGAGAAGCTCTTCGAGCAGTTCTGAGCGGGATCCATATGCGTTGCAATCTCCCGCGCGGCCTCGGTTTTCCGGAGACCGCCCCGGAAGTACCCATGTCGCTGCAGGATGCGCTCGAACGTCTCCCAGGTATCGGCGATAGTGTCCGGATCGCGATATCCCCTGCGATTGGGGACGGTCGGCGACACTTTCGGGAACGCTCGCAGCACGGCCTGCCAGTCACCGAAGTACCAGGCTTCCAGTTCCTCGATCACGATCCTGTTGGCCACCTGCCAGCGCTCATCGCCGGAGGTCGTGTGAAGCCCGGCATCGAGAGCCGCCCCTTCGAGCTCTTCCTTGAGAGCCCTGCAATCGTCGCGATCGCGATCGACGAGCACCAGGATTCGCCAATCGTCGGGCAGCCATCTGGCGTATGCGCGCAACCGTGCCGCCACCTTCCGCTTCAGGTCCGTCTTGCTCCGGAACGCATGCACGTCGTGGCTGCAGCCGTCCGGAAGGAGCCTGGGCAACAGCGTCTGCAGCAACGCCTCCATCGACTGTTCCTCCACCAACAGTACGAAGTGCATCAGCGCGGCCCCGGGCGTCGACGTGCGGGCTCGCCCTGGTTCACCAACGGATCGCCAACACCGAATTGCCCCTCCATCCACAAATCGCCGATCGATGCTCCCTCTTCGAGAAACTCGTCGACTCCCGCTATGTCCGACACCCGTTCCACCCGCGTATACCCCCGAGCGTCTCGCCACAGGACGCGCACTTCCTTCGATCGTGCATCGTTCAGAAAGAACGGTGAGTGGGTGGTTACCAGCAGTTGCGTACGCTCACTGGCCGCTCTGCATTCCTCGGCGAGCTCGGGCAGCAGCCGCGGGTGCAGGAAGTTCTCCGGCTCCTCCACACCGATCAGCTGAGGCGGCGCGGGGTCGTGAAGCAGCGTGAGATAGGCGAGCATCTTCAAGGTCCCGTCGGAAGCGAACTTCGACAGCACAGGTGTGTTGAACGGTGCGTCCCTGATGCGAAGCACCAGCCTCCCGTCCGCCAGCGCGGTAGCTTCGGCGCGATCGACCCGCGGCACCCGCCGGCGCAGCACGTTGAAGATGGCCTGCAGTCGCTCCGGATGCTCTTCGTGCAGATACTGGATGACATTGGCGAGGTTGGCTCCGGTCGACGAGAGGCGCTCCTCTCCTCCTGCCTCAGGATTGCCGCGCGCCGCGTCTGCCGACAGATAGGACAGGTGCCAACCCGACACGAACTCGCGTAACGCGATCACGCGCGGATTCTCCGCGAGCATGCCAAGGGTGTTGACTGCGAGCACATCCGGCCCCGCGAGTGTCCGAGGAATGCGCGTGTCCGTCTGCTCAGGCGCTTCACCGGTGATCACCATGCCCTCGCCACGCGCGTAGTCCATGAAGTAGAACGGACGCCCCGAACCGCTCCCTCGTGTCCAGCGAAGGGACTCCCGGCTGACTACCGGACGTCCCTTCTCTTCGTGCAGCTCCAGGTGATAGGTTATGAGCGGCGTCCGGGGCCGCTCCCGGTACTTCAGTTCGACGACGATTGGCCCCTCGCTGTCGCGACTGCGCAATTCGCGGAAGCGCCCGCGGCGATCCCACGCCTTGCGGATGCCGTCCGAGAAGCACTCCGACAAGAACGCGAACACATCGAAGACGGTCGATTTGCCGCTGCCGTTCGGACCCAACAGCACTGTGAGCGGCGTCAGGTCCTTCAGGTTGACGTCCCGAAGCGCCCGGTAGTTGCGCACTCTGAGCGCCGCTACGCGCGGTGGGGTAGGGTGGAACATGCGCTGTCCGCTCGCTTCAGGCGAGTCCTCCTGCCGGGACTTCCGGATCGGATGGTGCCAGATCCGGCACGATGCCAGCGTCTGGGAGGGTGGCTCGGAGCGGACGGGAGCATAGCCCACACGCTCGGCTACTTCCCGGTCGCCCTCGGCGAGCGTCGCGAGTGGCGTCTCGCAGCCATCTCCCCCGCGCGCCGCTCGGCGCTCCTATGGCAGCGGGAGCTGGCGGCTCTCCTTCTCGCGCGCCTGGTGGAAGGCGGGCCGGGGCTCGGGCGTCCGCACCTGCTCGAGCCAGAAGACGCCGTCGTAGGGGACGGAGTTGCCGCGCGTGCCGATGAGATCCACGTCGCCGTCGCCGTCCATGTCGCGGACGATGAACAGGTCGAACATGCCGCGGACGCGCCGCGAGACGTCGTGGCGGATCCACGTCCCGGCCGGGTTGCCGGGGTGCTCGAACCAGGCGAGGCGGCCGGCGCGGTGCGAGGGGGCGATCTCGGTGGCGTCGAAGTCGCGCGGGTCCTGGCTGTAGGCGCCCGAGAACGCGTCGAGGCGGCCGTCGCCGTTGATGTCGGTCAGCACGAAGCCGACCAGCCGGTCCGGCGCGAGGCCGCCGATCGTGTGCTGGCGCCATGTGCCGGCCGGATCCGCCGGCTGCTCCAGCCACGAGAGGCCGTTGCGCTCGTCCCGGATCGCGATGTCGACGCGCCCGTCGCCGCTCAGGTCCGCGAAGTCCATGTTGAAGCCTGTGACCACCGCCTCCGGCTCGATCTCGATGCGGTGCTCGACGAACGCGATCGCATCGTCGCTCACGTTCTCGAACCAGAAGATGCGCCGCTCCATGCGCGAGCCGCCGATGACGTCCAGGTCGCCGTCGCCGTCGAGGTCGAAGGGCTGCGAGTTGATCGGCACGACGACGCGGGCCAGCTCGTGTTCCACCCACGCGTCGCCGTCGAGCGGATCGTCGGGAAGTGCGAACCAGGAAACCGGATGCGTCTCCGTGGTGCCGCGCGGGGGGTTCTGGCCGCCCTTGTTGGCCGCGACCACCTCGGGCCGGCCGTCGTCGTCGAAGTCAGCCAGGAAGACCCGGATGTACGAGCCGCGGTCGCGCGTCGAGACGGGAATCACCCGCTCCCACCGCGCGGCCCGTCCCTTCGCGCCGGGGTTCTCGAAGTAGATCAGGTGCGCGAGCTCGCACGCCACGACCACGTCCGGGTAGCCGTCGCCGTTCATGTCGCCGATGGCGACGTCCTCCGCGGCGCCCGCCTCCTCGCCCTCGGCCAGCGTGTAGAGGTCCCAGGCGTCGGGGTCGTCCGAGCCGTACGCGATGCGCACGTGCCCGTCCGGGACGCCGTCGTACGTCGTGTCGGACTCGTGAACGGAGACGATGTCGAGGTGGCCGTCCTTGTCGAGGTCCGCCAGCTCGAGGCCGTCGCTGCCCGCCAGGGCGACGCCGCCGACCGCGAGGTCGTCGATGATGTGCTCGCGCCAGGAGATGTACGACCCGTCGGCGGCGCGGGCGATCGTCGGCGTGCCGGCGACGGTCGGCGCCTCGTCGGCGGTCGGCGCGGCGCCGGAAGACTGCGACGGTTCCCCGACCGCAATCCCCACGAGGGCCGGCAGCAACGCGAGCCACCCAAGCACGAGCAACGACTTCCGGTTGGGCCCTGGTCTCACGTGTCACTCCGTTTCCACGGCGGAACCATCGCTCGCGCCGGCGGCGAACCGGCGTCGCCGCCTACGGCTCGGCCGGCGCCGGATGTACGGTGACCGTGACGTTGACCCGCGTCAACAGGACGGTGTCGTCGGCGACCGCCTGCAGGACGTAGGTGCCGGGCTCCGAGAAGCGAGCCGTCGTCACGGCCCGGCCGCCGCCGTCGATCTGCGTGACCTGCGGGTCGAACGTCACCCGGCCCGGACCGCGCCAGTGCAGCCAGGTGACCGCGAGGCCGGTGGCCGCCGCCTTGCGCGGGTCGACGATGGCCTGCGACTTCGGTCCGCGGCGCACGTTGCGGCGGGCCAGCGCCTCGCTCGGGGGCGGGAAGCCGTCGTCGCCGGCCAGCACGGCCAGCTCCAGCCCGTCGGGAAGGGTGACCGAGCGCGCCGTCTCACCGTCGATGCGGATCGACGGGGCCTGGTTATCGTCGTAGCCCTGGGCCGAGCCGGTGCCCCGGTTCAGCCGCAGGACGTCGTGGTTGATCTCCCAGACCGGCCACAGCGAGGCGAAGGCCTTGTCGGTCCGGCCGTTGTGCGTGACCGTCCAGACGAGGTCCTTGTCGCCCCAGTCGGCCGGCACGCGCACCTTGAAGACGAACTGCTGGCGGCGCGGATAGAAGAAGGTCGGCTGCCCCCGGTCGGCCTCGCCCGGCTCGAGAAAGTTGCTCTCGCCGACGGGAATGACCGGCTGCTCCTCGTAGTTCCGGTTGAGGTAGCCGAACACCATGTCGAACGACCCGTCGGCGTTCCGCTCCCACCCCTCGAACACCGGCTGGACATTCTGGCCGGCCGCCCACCCGGCCTGCCCCCCCCCCCCCCCGCCCCCCGGCGGCAGTTTCGGCCCGGCCGCCCCCCGGGTCTGCCCCTCGGCCGCCGCGCCGGCCAGGAGCACCGCCACGACTGCACAGATCACCGCGCGCGTTGGTCTCATCATCGAAGTCCCCGTGCGAACCAGCCGGCCGTTCGTCCCCTGACGGCTCCGCTCGGCGCCAACCGGACATCCTCGGGTCCGCGTCGGTCTACGGTGCCGCCCCCGGGGAAGGTAGGCGGCGGGCCAACCGCGGACATCACCGCGCCGGCCCGCCGAGAGCCGTCAGTTGTCGTTGTCCGTGGCCGCCTGCCGCGCCGCCACCTCTGCCTCGAAGTCCTCGTCGTCGAGCTCGTACCAGCTCACCCACGAGAAGCTCATGTCGTCGCTCGACCGCTGCCCGAAGCCCGCCCAGTTGCGTGGGTCGTCGTTCCAGCGGTTGCCCTCGGAGTTGTCGTGCCAACTGATGACGTGCAGCGTCGTGCCCTTCGGCAGCAGCGGGCCGGCCTCGTCGGTGTAGTTGTAGACGATGTGCCAGCCGAAGTCCCAGTCCGCGCAGTTGAGCATCTGGGTCGTGTTGTCCGGGAGAATCGCCTCCAGGCACTGCCGCTTGCCGAGGTTGTGCAGGTGGGGCTGGAACGCGGTCAGGTGCGCGTTCTCCCGCAGGCGGAAGTAGCCGTCGTGGCGCACGTTGCTCTCGCCGGCCGGGATGTCGAGGTCCTCGTTGTCCCCGACGTGAGCCGAGATGAGTTGCCGCTGCGGCTCGACGCCCCTCGGGTAGAAGGTCAGACCGACCGCGGTGCGGTCGACGATCTCCCGGCCGATGGAGTGGTAGTGCATGTTGAAGCGGATCTTCGACCCGGCCTTGATCAGGCGGCCGTGCCCTTCGGGGAAGATGTCGCCGTTCTTGCCGAGCGCGTACTCGTTGAGGAAGCTGCCGAGGAAGCTGTCGGCGTCGGTCTCGTCGTTGACGACGCCGGTGACGGCGTGGTGCACGACGGGGAAGCTCTCCGCGCTCGGCTTCGTCTCGACCGCCTTGACCCAGCGGTCCTCGGTGAGGCCGGAGTCGGACTCCAGGTTGCCCCACCAGTCGGGCGCCTCGGCCGGCACGACGAACGGCTCCGGGATCTCGACGATCCAGTCCGGGGTCCCGATGTGCCACTCGTTCATCTGCTGGAACTCGACCGGGGGCGGCATGTCGGCCGGGTTGCCGCGCGGCGCGCCGTTGTCGACCCACTGCGCGATGGCCTCGATCTCGGCATCGCTGAGCGACTTGTCTTCCTTGAAGTCCTGCACGCCGATGTTCTTGTCGATGTACCACGGCGGCATGGTGCGGGTGACCACCTTCTCGCGGATCGACCGCGCCCAGGGCCGCGTCTCCTCGTAGGTCAGCAGCGACATCGGCGCGATGGAGCCGGTCCGGTGGCACATCTGGCACGAGCGCTGCAGGATGGGCGCGACGTCCTTGGTGAACGTCACCTCGTGGGCGTCCTGCGCGGCGGCCGCCGGGGGCGCCGCGACGACGCCGGCGGCAGCAATCATGACCGCCGCGAGACAGAGCCGACGAATGCGAGTGCTCGACATCGTCCAAGCCTCCTGAGCCCTCGACGGGCGCTCAGCGAAATCACGAGGGCGCACGCCTCCAGGGCCACGCCGCATCGATCGCGTATTGTGACCCGAACCGGCCGTTGCCGCCAACCCCTTTCGGCGCCCGGTGTGTCTGCCAACGGCAGTGCTCAACGATCCGCGCCGGCCCGCCCGACCAACGCTGTCAGCACGGTCTGCATCGTGGACTCCAGCCCGTCCACCCGGCCCGTCTGGCGGTCCACCTTGCCGTTGACTACGGCCGCAGCGTGAAGACGTACAGCGCGTTCCCGGTGTCGGGGTGGGAGATCTCCGGGCTCAGCAGCGCCGGTACCCGCCGGGGGCTGCCGCCGCCGAGGCCGGTCGGAACCGCGACGAACTGCCGCCCGCCGGCTCCGTAGGTGATCGGGAAGCCCTGCACGGAGGTGCCGAGGCGCGTTTCCCAGAGCACCTCGCCGGTGGCGGCGTCGAGGGCGCGGAAGTAGCGGTCGACGTCGCCCGCGAAGGCCAGCCCGCCCCCGGTCGTGAGCACGGCGGTCGTGAACGCGGCCCGCTGCTCGAGGCTCCAGCGCTCCTCGAGCGTCTCGACGTCGTAGGCGGCCAGCTTGCCGAGGTTGCCGCCCGTGCCCGGCATCTCGAACCACCGCCGGTCGGCCTGCGAGCCGCCGGAGCCGATCTCGAGCGCTACCTCGCGGCCGGCGATCTCGAGGCAGCTCTGGCTGAGCGGGATGACGAGCGCGCCGGCACCGGGGCTGTAGGCCATCGCGTGCCAGTTGTGACCGCCGGCGGTGCTCGGACAGACCGAGACCCAGTCGCCGATGCCGGCATCGGCGATGTCCTGGCGGTAGGTGACGATGCCGGTCCGGGGATCGATCCGCTCGAAGACGTTCTGGAAGACGGTCTCCGCGTGCCCGAGGAAGGCGCCCGACTCGCGATCGATCTTCCAGAGGATGCCGTGCTTGCCGATGGTGAAGAGCGCGCGGCGGCCGCCGGTGTCGATCAGAACCTGCTCGAAGCCCTCGTCGAGGTCGAGCGCCTCGCCCGGAACGTGCTGCCGGAACCAGCGGATCGACCCGTCGTCGGGATCGAGGGCCAGCGTCGAGTTCGTGTAGAGCGCCGGGTCGTGCACGGTCAGCCCGCGGCTGGCCGGGACCCACGGCTTGGCCTGCGCCACGGGCCAGTAGAGCAGCCCCAGGGCCGGATCGTAGCTCCCGGGAATCCAGGAATCGCCGCCGCCGCGCAGCGCCAGGGGCAGGTCGCCCCACGAATCGCCGCCCGGCTCGCCCGGCGCGGCGATGGTGAGCCGGCGCCACAGCTCCTCGCCGGTCGCCGCGTCGTGGGCGGTGACGAAGCAGCTATCGGGCATGAAGCGCGAGCAGCCGTTGATCCCGTTGATCACCTTGCCTTCGGCGACGATGGGACCGCTGGAGTTCGCGTAGCCGTCGTTGTAGTCGGCCATCCGCGTCTCCCAGACCACCTCGCCGGTGCGGGCGTCGAGGGCCAGCATGTACGCGTCGCGCGTCCCCAGGAACAGCGCCCCGCCGTAGATGGCCAGGTTCCGGCTGCCCGCCCCGCGGAACGCCGCGGGCAGCGGACGCCGGTACTCCCAGAGCAGGCTCCCGGTGGCGGCGTCGAGCGCCTGGACGACGTTGCCGGGGCTCGCGAGGTACATCACGCCGTCGTAGACCAGAGGCGTCGGCTGGTTGCGCCCGTCGGCCATGGCCCAGACCCAGGCGAGCTGCAGGCGGCCGACGTTGTCGCGGTCGATGGCGTCGAGCGGGCTGTAGCCCCAGCCGTCGTAGGTCCGGCGGTACATCAGCCAGTCGTCCGGATCGGGATCGCGCAGCATCGCGTCGGTGACCGGGGGGAGCTCTCCGATGGACCGCAGGAGCCGCGTGCCGTCGCGCCCGGCGCCCGGCCGTCCCGAGAGCGCGGCGAGCGGCGCCGCGGCCGGAGGCGCCGCGGTGTCGCCGCCGGGCGCCGCGGCGGAGACCGGCGCTCCGGACAACGGGTCGTCGCCTGCCGCGAAACCGTTGGCCTGCAGGATGTAGGCGACGATGCGCGCGTACTCCGCGGGAGCGAGCGAGCCGGGGGTGTCGGGCGGCATCGTCGTCCCCACCCGCTCGATCAGCGCCTCGACCGACTGGCTGCCCCACGCGCCCCGGAAGGTCGGCCCGGCCAGCTCCGGCGCCTCGAAGGAGCCGCTCAGGTTGGGCATGTGGCACGACGCGCACGCCCGGTCGTACGCCGCGCGGCCGGCGTCGGCCTCGGCCGCGGTGTAGGACGCCGCGGCGAGCTGGGCCCCGGCGTCCGGTGGGGCCAACGCGGCCAAGGCAAGAAGCACCGCCCATGCCGGGCCAACCCGACGACCACCGCTTCGCCGTCGCTGCATCAACACCCTCCCTGCTCGTCCGTCACCCGGGCGATTCCGCCGCCGGCGAGGCGCGCCGGCGGCGAAGGCTCCCCCTCGCCCAACGCCGACACCAAGGCCGACGCCACCGGCAACGCCGGCCCGAGGCCGAAGCCGAGGGTTCCCGCCCTCGCGACCGGCGCCGCGTCCCGACTCCGTCAGAACCCCGGCGGGGTCTCGTCGGCCGACGGCCCGTAGAGCGAGGGGACGGGGACGTCGTTGATCCGCAGGTAGACGCCGAGCTGCGCCCGGTGGTGGATCAGGTGATTCAGGACGAAGCTGCGGAGTACGGCCACCTTCGGCAGCGAAAACAGCTTCGTGCCGTTGCTCAACAGCGTCCACGGCTTCATCAGCTCGGCGTCGCTCGCGCCGGCGATCGCCGCGCGCGCCTCGGTGCACGTCCGGTCGAACGTCGCCACGAGCTCCGCGGTGCTCGCGGGCGGCGGCGGCCCCGGCATCGGCTTGCCGCCGGGCGCCATGTCGAGCTCGTCCTGGTGGACGGTCAGGGTCCCCCACGACGGCAGGTTGGCTACGTGCCCGGCCAGCCAGATCATCGAGCCGGACTTCGCGTGCGGCTTCCAGTCGAACTTGTCCTCCGGTACGCGCTCCAGCGTCTTGCGGACGCCGGCCATCTCCTGATCGAACTCCGGCAGCAGACTCTCGCTGATCGCCATCTCGTCACTCCCCCATCGGATGCTCGCGGCCCGGCCCCGCCGCCGACCGCTCCCCGGACCGCCGCGCCCGGGCCGCTCAGAGAGTCTACCGGAGGGCCGCGGCGGGCGGGACGGCGAGAGTTTGCGAGCCCGCTACCTGCCCGTCACCCCGTCGTAACGCATCTGTCCGTAAGATCGTCCGCAGGAGGTACGCGAGATGATTCGTCGTTCGTCGTGCAAGATCGTCGCATCGGCCGCCGTCGCGGCGCTCCTGGCGGGAGCCGCCACAGCCCGGGCCCAGAACGCCACCACCGGAACGCTCGGCGGTATCGTGCGCGACGCGCAGCAGGGGGTGCTCCCCGGCGCCGGCGTCGTCGCGGTCCACGCCCCGACCGGCACCCGCTACGAGGCCTTCACCCGCGCCGACGGGCGCTTCGACCTGCTGAACGCGCAGGTCGGTCCCTACGACCTCGAGATCGCCCTGACCGGCTTCGGAACGCAGTCGCTGTCGGGCGTCGTCGTCATGCTCGGCGAGGCCACCGAGGTCCCCGTCACGCTGCAGCTCGCCACGTTGACCGAGACGGTGGAGGTGACCGCCGAGGCGAGCGCCATCTTTTCGCCGTCCCGTTCCGGCACCACCGCCGGCGTCGAGACCGGCGTCATCGACGCGCTGCCGACCCTGGAGCGGAGCCTCCAGGACTTCGCGCGCATCAACCCGTTCTTCGTCAAGACCAGCCGCAACGCCGATTCGGAGAGCTTCCTGAGCGTCGCGGGGCGGAGCGGGCGCTACAACAACATCCAGATCGACGGGGCCGTCAACAACGACCTGTTCGGGCTGGCCCGCCAGGGGACGCCGGGCGGCCAGGCGAACACCCAGCCGATCAGCCTCGACGCGGTGAGCGAGCTGCAGCTCGTCGTCGCCCCCTACGACGTGCGCCAGAGCGGATTCTCGGGCGGCGGCATCAACGTCATCACGCGGAGCGGGGCCAACCTCTTCAGCGGGACCGCCTACCTCTACAACCGCAACGAGGGACTGGTGGGGAACGGCATCGACGACGTTCCGATCGCCACCTTCTTCGACCGCCAGCAGGGAGCGAGCGTGGGCGGCCCGCTCGTCCGGAACCGCGCGTTCTTCTTCGCCAACGTCGACACGCAGCGCCGCGAGACGCCCGTCGGCTACTCGCTCGACGGGTCGTCGGGCGTCGACTTCGGGCACCTGGCCGCCGGGCAGCGGATCGTCGACATAGCCCGCACCCGTTACGGGTACGACGTCCCGGGCGGCTTCGGCGAGTTCAGCCGCGGCAACCCCAACAACAAGATCTTCGTGCGGACGGACATCAACCTGTCGGCGGCGCATCGCCTGTCGGTGCGGCACAACCACGTCGACGCCACCGCCGAGGTCGGCTCGCAGTCGAACTTCCGCTACCGTTTCGCCGACAACTTCTACCGGTTCGAGAGCCGCACCGACTCGACCGTCGCCCAGCTCAACAGTACGTTCGGCAACGCGTTCAACCTTGCGCGCGTCAGCTACCAGCGCGTCCGCGACCGCCGCGGACCGCAGACCGCGCCCTTCCCGCAGGTCACCATCGACCTCGAGGGGGGCGAGGAGATCCGCTTCGGCACGGAGCAGTTCTCGACCGCGAACCGGCTCGATCAGGACATCATCGAGATTCACAACGACCTGACCTGGGTGCGCGGGCGGCACCAGTTCACGATCGGCACGCACAACGAGCTGTTCCGCTTCGACAACCTGTTCATCCGCGACAACTTCGGCGTCTACGAGTTCTCGAGCCCGGAGCTCTTCGAGCAGGGGCTGGCGCAGTCTTACAGCTACAGCTTCTCGCGCACGGCCGACCCGCACCAGGCGGCGGAGTTCTGGGTCTACCAGCTCGGCTTCTACGCCGGCGACCAGTGGCGGGTGCGCGATGACCTCTCGTTGACCTACGGCATCCGCCTCGACGCGCCCATCTTCCCCGACACCCCGTCGGCCAACCCGCTCGTCGAGTCGCTGTACGGACGGGGGACGGATGTCGTCCCGCAGACGCGGAACTGGTCGCCGCGCATCGGCTTCAACTACGACGTCAGCCCGCAAGCCCAGAATCGGCAGCAGGTGCGGGGCGGCCTCGGGCTGTTCCACGGGCGCACGCCGTACGTGTGGCTCTCGAACCAGTACTCCAACACCGGCAACGAGTTCCAGCGGATCCGGGTCTTCTTCGACCCCGCCAACCGGATTCCGTTCTCGGCCGACCCGAACGGGCAGCCGACCGACATCGGCTCGGCGTCGACCAACGAGATCAACCTCGTCGACCCCGACTACCGCTTCCCGCAGCTCCTGCGCGGAAACCTCGCCTACGACCGGGAGCTCGGCTTCTTCAACCTCGTCGGGAGCGTGGAGCTGCTCTTCTCGAAGACCGTGCGCGACATCGACTACCGGAACCTGAATCTGGTGGCGGCCGGCACCGCACCCGACGGGCGGCCGACGCACTCGCGGCTGCACGGCGACTTCAGCAACGTCGTCCTGCTGACGAACACCAACCAGGGCAGCAGCTGGACCCTGGCCACGAAGCTCGACAAGGAGTTCCGCGACAACTGGTTCCTGAGCGGCTCGTACCTCTACGGCGCCTCCAGGGCCGTCAACGACGGCGGCTCCAGCCAGGCGACGTCGAACTGGCGCTACGTCTACAACGACGGGAATCCGAACGCGGTGCCGCTCGCGGTGTCCGACTTCTCGCCCGGCCACCGCGTCAGCCTCTCGGGCTCGTACCGCATTCCGGCCGGGCCGGCCGGCATCACGCTCTCTACCTACTACAACGCCCAGCAGGGACGTCCCTACAGCTACCTCGACGGGAGCGACAGCAACGGCGACGGCACCCGCGGGAACGACCTGCTCTACGTCCCGCGCGACGCGAACGACGTCATCGTCGCCAACGGCACGTTCGACGACCTCCTGGGCTTCCTGTCGACCGGCTGCGACGTCGTGCCGGGAACGATCCTGGCCCGGAACTCCTGCCGCGGCCCCTGGATCTACGCGCTCGACTTCCGCCTCGGCGTGGACGTCCCGATCGGCCGCAACGAGCTCGAGTTCTTCCTCGACGTCCAGAACCTGATCAACGCGTTCGACGCGCGGAACGGCCTCGTGGAGTTCGCCTTCTTCCAGAATCTGCAGCCGGTCCGCTCGAGCGTCGACCCCGCCACGGGCCGCTACGTCTACAGCCTCAACTCGCTCGCCCGCCCCGATTTCACCGGCGACCGCTACGCGCGCGACGACCTGCGCAGCCGCTGGCAGGCGCAGTTCGGCGTCCGCTACTCGTTCGGCCGGTAGGGCCGGCCTCGGCCGGGCGGTGGGGACCGCCAGCGCGTCCCCACCGTCTCCCTGCCGAGTCGGGACGTCCGCGTTCGATACCCTCGCCGCGCCGGCAGCCGTCCGCATCCGGGGATTGAAACCCTCCCGAAGGGGCGTATACTGCCGGACAGGTCGTTTGCGGCGGTGGAAGACCCGGGAGCCCCGGGATCTTCCGGGGCTCCGCGGTCACACCGAAACGCGCGTCGTCGCGAGGGAGGGGACATGCGGACTACGCTTCGTACCGCCGGCCTCGCGTTGGCGCTGCTCGTCCTCTCGAGCAGCCCACTGTTCGCGCAGGCCACTGGGACCATCACCGGCAACGTGGTGGACCAGGACCAATTCGCGCTGCCCGGCGTCACCGTCGTGGCCGCCAACACGGAGACCGGGGCCACCCGCGAGACCGTCACCACGGGCACCGGCACCTACACGATTCCCGCGCTGATTCCCGGACCGTACGAGGTCCGGGCCGAACTGGGGGGCTTCGACCCGGCGTTGGGACGCGCCGACGTCGTCACCGCCTCGACGGTCAGCGTAGACCTGCAGATGGGAATCGCTGCGCTGGAGGAGACTCTGACGGTCACCGCGGCCGCGCCGCTGGTCGAGGTCACCCAATCGGTCGTGGCGAGCTCGATCCGCCAGGAGGAGGTGCGCGAGCTGCCGATGATCAACCGCAGCCTGGCCGCAATGATGACCCTGCTCCCGGGCGCCCGCGAGGTCGAGGCCGGCGGCTCCCACGGGCACGCATCGAACTACGTGTCGTTCGCCGGCAACACGGGCCGCAGCTACAACATGTACGTGGACGGGATCGACAACAAGGAGGACCAGGACGGCGGCACCCTGCTGCAGTACAGCCTCGACGGCATCGAGGAGTTCCGCGCCCTGGGAGCCGGCTTCCAGGCCGAGTACGGCCGGGGATCGACTGTCGTGACGCTGGCGACCAAGTCCGGGACCAACCAGTTCACGGGGACGGGGTTCCTGCAGGGGCGCAACGAGTCGATGACCGCCACCGACTACTTCTCCAAGGCCGAGAACGGCGGCTTCGGGAAGCAGCCCTTCAACCGCCTGCAACTGGGCGGCTCGTTCGGCGGGCCGATCGTTCGCGACCGGGCCTGGTTCTTCACCTCTCTCGAGCGCATTCGCCAGGACTTTCAGCTACCCCGCGCGGCCGGCATCTTCTCCGAGCAGCAGGTCCTCGCGGCGACCGGCCTGGTGCCGGGCGCGCTCGCCGAGCCGTCGATGTCCCAGCCGTTCCGCGATCTGCTGTTCCAGTCGCGGGCCGACCTGCGCATGGGCAACAACCACACCGGGTTCTTCAAGATCGCCTCGCAGCACGGCTACGTCGACAACGCCACGTGGAACGGCCCGCAGCACATGAACTGGGAGTCCGGCTTCATCTCGCGCAACGATCAGAACATGTACGCGGCGGTCGGAGGCTGGACCTGGGTGCCCGACAGCGCATCGGTCAACGAGTTCCGGATGCAGTACATGTACTACCTGCACGAGGACGTCAACGGCGCCCCGTGCAGCGCCGGCCTCACCTGGAACGAGTGCGTGTTCACCCGCCTCGCCTTCCCGTCGGTGGGAACGGACCGGCCGTTCTTCGCCCACGACACCTGGGTGAACTACGAGACGAAGCTCGAGATCGTGAACAACTACTCGCGCCAGATCGGCCGCCACTATGTCAAGGTCGGCGTCGACTACGCCCGGCTGCCGACCTTCCACGCCAACCTGATGGTCTTCTCACCCGGCCGCGTCCGGTTCTTCGACGACCCGTCCGTCATCGTCAACAACACCAACGGGATGTACCCGCAAGGATTCCTGACCCCCGGCATCGTCCGCGACATCATCGTGTCGAGCCAGGCCCAGGTGGACGCCTGGTCGCGCGACTCGTGGTTCTTCGCCGGCTACGCCCAGGACGACTTTCAGGTATCCCCCAAGCTGACCCTGAACCTCGGGGTGCGCTACGACGTCCACGAGCTGATGGACAACAGTCAGGGGTTCCCGGACAACCGGACCGGCGTGGTTCTGCGGGGGATCGACCACCCGTTCGGCGGTCCGCCCGAGACCGACCGGAACAACGTCGCGCCGCGAGTCGGCTTCGCATACGACGTGCAGGGGGACGGGCGCAACGTGGTCAGAGGCAGCTTCGGCTACTTTTACGCGACCGGCATCATCACGTCCGCCTACGGCGCCAACCTGTTGTCGCAGGAGAACATCTTCATCCGGAGCCAGAAGGGCAACACAGCCATCGGGGTCGGCGAGCTGTCCGACTACGTGCTCGGCGAGGAGCTGCCGTTCGACATCCCGGCCGCGCCCACGGAGCTGCCTTTCGGCGGCGCGACGAGCGGGGCGTACTATCACCCGGACTTCGAGGACGCGTACTCGATCAACTCGTCGTTCGGCTACTCGCACCTGTTGACCCCGAACACCGTCATATCCGCCGACTATCTCAACGTGCTGGTTCGCAAGGGCTGGCGACAGGTGAACATCAATCCGTTTCTCGACCACGACAACGACCCCGGCACCCCGAACATACGAGCACTGACGCCGGCGCTTCAGGAAGTTTACGGGGATCCGGCGCTGCTGGGCCCGACCAACGTGCTGTTCTCGAACAGCAACGGCCGCTACGACGGGGTCGACGTGCACTTCGAGCACCGGTTCCCGACCGGCGGGGCGTTTCAGGTCAACTACACTCTGGCGTGGGCTCGCGGCAATGGAGGCGCGAGCGACTTCACCACGCAGGGCTTCCATGCGGGGCCGGAGGTCCAGTCCGAGTTCGGGGACAGCTACTTCCTGGACAGCGAGTGGGGGCCGACGGCGTACGATGAGCGCCACCGGGTGACGTTCGCCGGCTCGTTCCCGTTGCCGTGGGGCTTCAGCATCGCACCGCTGATAACCGCGGCGAGCGCGCGGCCGTACACCGCGTACGGCGCCTTCAGCAGATTCGGACTGCTGCAGTACGTCCAGGACGACAACGGAAACTCACTGGGCCCCAACAACACCCGGGGCACGCCGCTGCTCAACATCAACGGGAGGTTGACCAGGACGTTCGAGATGCCGCGCGGACAGTCGATGGACCTGTTCATCGAGTTCTACAATCTCACCAACCGCGCGAACTTCGGCAACAACTTCAACGGGTTCGCCTTCTCGCCGGCGTTCGGCGAGCCGATCGGGTATCTCGGCGGCATCGGATCGACGTCGACGCTCCCGGTGTCGTTCCAGATGCAGATCGGAGGCCGCTTCGAGTTCTAGGGAGGCTGCGCCGCAGGCGTCCCATCGGCGCGATGCCGGCCCGGCGTGCGCTGCCGGCGTCGCGCCTCTACCCGGCCGCGAGACGAATCGTGCCGAGCAGAAGGACCACACGTCCCGGGATCGGGGTCGCAGCAGTCGCCGTCGCCGGGTTGCTCGGGTGCGACGCGTCGAGCGGGGCCGGCGGCGCCGCGCCCGGAGAGGCTGGCCCGACCTACGCGCGCGACGTCGCCCCGATTCTCTTCGAGCACTGTGCCGACTGCCACAACCCCAGGGGTTCCGCGCCGTTCAGCGTGCTCGACTATGCAAGCGTGCGGGAGCACGGTCCCCGCATCGTCGAGGCGACCCGGCGCGGAGTCATGCCGCCCTGGCTACCGGAACCGGGACACGGCGACTTTGCCGGGACTCGCGTCCTCCCGGAACAGCGGATCGACACCCTTCGCCGATGGGTGGCGGAGGGGATGCCGGAGGGCGATCCGGCCCACCTCCCTCCGCGGCCGCCCGCCGCGGAGGGATGGCAACTTGGCGAGCCCGACCTCGTCGTCCGGATGCCGCAGCCCTACACGCTGCCGCCCGGAGACAACGACGTCTTCCGGAACTTCGTGATTCCCGTGCCCGGCTCCGAGACCCGGTACGTCAGGACGATCGAGCTGCGGCCCGGCGGCCCCCGATTCGTCCACCACGCGCTGCTGGGCGTCGACGAGATGCGGGGCTCCCGGCGCCTCGACGCCGGCGACCCGGGGCTGGGCTTTGGCGGGATGGGCATGGGCGGGGCCCACATGCCCGACGGCAGCCTGCTCGGCTGGACGCCCGGAATGCTCCCGTTTCCGGGGATCGACGGGATGGCGTGGCGGCTCCAGCCTCGCACGGACCTCGTGCTCCAGCTCCACCTGCTGCCGGCCGGCGAGCCGCAGACCGTGCAGGCCGAAATCGGCTTCCACTTCGCCGCACCCGACGAGGTCGGCGATGCGGCCTACGTCATCATCCTGGACGCCGACGAGCAGCTCGACATACCCCCCGGCGAGGCCGCCTTCGAGGTGACCGACACGATGGAGTTGCCGGTCGACGTCGAGGTGCTCGTGGTGTACCCGCACGCCCACTACCTGGGTCGTCAACTCGAGGGGTGGGCCACGCATCCCGACGGGACCACGCGGTCGCTGATCCGCATCGACGACTGGGACTTCAACTGGCAGGACGTTTATCGCTACCGGGAACCGGTGCGGCTGCCGAAGGGCACCACCGTCGGGATGCGCTGGACGTTCGACAACTCGGCCGACAACCCGAGCCAGCGCAACAACCCGCCGCGCCGGGTCACCGCCGGCAACCGGTCGTCCGACGAGATGGCGCACCTGCAGCTCCAGGTCCGCCTTCGCAACCATCAGGATCGGGCGGTCCTGCAGGCCGCGCACTACGAGCATCTCCTGGCGAAGAACCCCCGAAGCGCCCAGTTGCTCTACGGCCTCGGCGGCGCGTTGCGAGACCAGGGACGCCTGGCCGACGCGGCTCGCACGTATCGGCAGGCGCTGGCCCTCGAGCCGGAGTACGTGGCCGCTCACATCAACCTGGCCGCCGTGCTCCTGACCCGCGGCGAAACGGATGCCGGAGTGCACCATCTGCGCGCGGCCGTGCGCCTGGACCCCGACGCGGCCGGCGCGCACTACAACCTGGGTCTCGTCTTCGCGTCACGCGGTCGGTTCGACGACGCCGCCCGCCACTATCGGGCGGCTCTACGAAGCGTGCCCGACTACGCGGAGGCGCACAACAACCTGGGTCAGGTCCTGGCCGTCCGGGGCGAGCTCGACGACGCCGTGCGATCCCTTCGTGAGGCCGTCCGGCTGATGCCGGGTTCCGCGGAAGTCCACAACAACCTGGGCCGGACCCTGGGAGCACGGGGAGCACTCGACGAAGCGATGCGGTATTTCGAGATCGCGGACCGACTGGACCCGGACTCGGCCGAGATCCAGACCAATCTGGGAACGGGGCTGCTGATGCAGGGCCGCCTCGCGGAGGCGATCGACCGCTTCCGGGGAGCCCTGCAGCTGGAGCCCGGCCACCCGCGAGCCCGGGAGAGCCTCGCCGCCGCGCTGGCGCAGGCCAACGAGAGCGGCTTGCGTTAGTTTGGGGTCGAGGACGGCGGGGCCATGCCACGACACAGGCGCCGGGGGGCGCGCCGGAGAACTTCGGACCGGCGTGGAGATACTGCGGGCGGGACGCGGAACCTCTCCTCGGCCCGCGCGATGATCCTCCCCCTGGTGCCCACCCTGCTCCTCGTCTCGGGAGCCTGGGCGACGCCCGCCCGCGCCCATCCGGCGCTGTTCCGCACGTTTCTTGCCGCCGGCGCCGCCCTGCTGCTGTGGCAACTGATCGTCCTCGTCGCGGGCCGCCGCCGCACCTTCACGCTGGATGTCGCCTTCCGGGCGCAGCACTACCTGCAGGCGCTGGCGCAGGTCGCGATCCTGATCTACTGGGGATGGTACTGGCGTGACGTCTACGGCTTCGCTTACCTGATCGGCGCGCAACTGCTGTTCGCCTATGCGTTCGAGGCGCTGCTCGCGTGGTCTCGGCGCGACAGCCACACGCTGGGCTTCGGCCCGCTTCCGATCGTCTTCAGCATCAACCTCTTCCTCTGGTTCCGACCCGAGTGGTTCCATCTGCAGTTCCTTCTGGTAGCGCTCGGCTACTGCGCCAAGGAGTTCATCCGTTGGAGCAAGGACGGCCGGCGCGCGCATATCTTCAATCCGTCGTCGTTCCCCCTGGGGGTCGTTTCGTTGATCCTGCTGGCGACGGGCACGACGGACCTGACGTACGGCGTCGAGATCGCGACCACGCAACTGTTTCCGCCCCACATCTACCTGGTGGTGTTCCTCGCCGCACTGCCGGTGCAGCTCCGGTTCGGGGTGGCCACGATGACCCTGGCCGCGGTGACCACCACGTACGGATTGAGCCTCGCCTATCTCGGCGTGACCGGCTCGCACTTCTTCGTCGAGGCGGCAATCCCCATCGCCGTCTTTCTCGGCATGCACCTGCTGTTCACGGATCCGTCCACGTCGCCGCGGACCGAGATGGGCAGGCTGGCATTCGGAGTGCTGTACGGCGCCAGCGTCTTCGTCCTGTTCGCGGTGCTCGGCGCGGTCGGGGCCCCCACGTTCTACGACAAGCTGCTCGCGGTCCCGCTGCTCAACCTGCTGATCCAGGTCATCGATCGGCTGACCGGGTCCGCGGTGCTGCGGCGATTCGACCCGGCGCGCCTCGGACCCCGGCTGACCCCGCGCCGGCGCAACCTGGCGTACGTCGCGGTCTGGGCGGCGGTGTTCGTGGTCCTGCAGACCCTGACCGGCGCTCCGGTCACCCTGGCCCGCGCCGACACGCTGCTGGCGCACGGCCGGATTCCGGAGGCGATCGCCGGGTACCGCGAGCTCATCGCGACCGAGCCGGACCACGCGGCCGGCCACAACAAGCTGGGGTACGCACTGCTGCAGATCGGGCGCACGGGTGAAGCGGTGACCCTGCTGCGTCGCGGCGTTCGCCTGCAGCCCGAGGATGCGGAGGCGCACAACAACCTCGGCCTGGCCCTGATGCAGGCAGGAAGCCCCCGCGAGGCGATTGGCTCGATAGGGCAGGCGCTGACGCTACGTCCCGACTACGCGGGTGCGCACTACAACATGGCGCACGCGCTGACGGCGACGGGCCGGCAGGCCGAGGCGGTCGTCGCGTTTCGCGAGGCGCTCCGCGCAAGGCCCGACTGGCCCACCGCGCTCGGCGCGCTCGCCTGGCTCCACGCGACCAGCGGCGATCCGGACGTGCGGAGTCCCGAAGCGGCGGTCGAGCTTGCCATGCAGGCGGCGGAGTTGAGCCAGCGGCAGGACGTGGCGGTACTGGACGCGCTGGCCGCGGCCTACGCGGCGGCCGACCGGTTCGACGAGGCAACGCGAACCGCCGAGGCGGCCGAGGCGCTGGCTGCGACGTCGGCGCCCCACCTCGTCGAAGGCATCGCGGCGCGGCTGGGGCTGTACCGCGCCGGGCGACCCGTGATCGCCGGCGCCCCCTGAGCATGCCATGCCCCGCCTGATCCCGATCGGGTCGGGTCCTGGGAGCAGCACGAGAGTCCGTGTCGCTCCCCCGCCGCGGTATCGCACGGACGTGCCGGAGGATCCTCATGTCACGAACGGTCGTGGGAGCGGGAGGTGCGCGATGCGCATGATCATTCGGAGTCTGGCGATCGCGTGCATGCCGGTCGCCCTGCTGATCGGCGCCGACTTCTGGGACGCCAAGGACTACCCGGAGTGGTCCGACAAGGAGATCGCCAGCATGCTGTCCGACTCTCCGTGGGCCGGGAGCGTCAGCGTGCAGGTAGCGAACGTCGGGCTCGCCGGTCGGGTCGGCGGCCTCGGTGGCGGCATCGTGGGAGCGGGGGCGGGTTCCCGGGGCGGCGTCGGAGCAGGTGGCGGCGGCGTCGCAGGTGACGGCGCCGGCAACATCGGCGGCGGGACGTTCCTGGGGCGGCCGAGGCGCCTGCGGGTGCCGGTGGTCTGGTCCAGTGCGCTCCCGGTGCGGCAGGCCATGGCGCGCCTGACCGCCGGCCAGGGCGGGGCCGACGGCTCGCAACCGCCGGAGTTGACCGGCGACGAGCCCGTCTATCGCATCACGATCATCGTACCGGGACACCTGAGTGAAGCAATCACGGGCCTGAAAGAGCTGCGAGCCGCAACCACGCTCGCGACGCGCCGCGCGCGGGATCGGCCGCCGGTCGACATACAGTTGTTCCACCAGGGCGCACTGCTCGGACTGGAATTCCACTTCGAGCGAGCACCGACCCTTACCGTGCAGGATCGGCAAGTCGACTTCGTGACGCAGCTTGGTTCCACATCGATCAAGCGGACCTTCAAGCTCTCCGAGATGACGGTGGGCGGCGAGCTGCGGTTGTGATCCGTGCGATTTCCGCACGGCGACACACTTCACGAGCGCGTGGACCGGCATGCACGGGCGAGGCACAGCGTTGAAGTCATGTCCGGGATCCGTGCGGAGCGTGGTCTTGCTGAGCCTGGGGCTGGTTGCGGGCTTCGGAGCGGCAGGCGCCGAGGCCCAGGTCTCGCCGGAAGGCGGCCTAGCGCTTGACGTGCGCCGCGCTCTCCACGGGAACGACGAGCTCCGGGCGGTGCAGGTCAGCGTCGAGGAGGGCGAGGCTACGCTCACCGGCCGAGTGCCGACGCTCCGGGCGAAGTCGCAGGCGATCGAACGCTCGCTGCGCGTGAAGGGCATCGAGCGCGTAGTGAGCGGGCTGGCGATTCCGCGCGTCGAGGACGAGCGGCAGTTGGCGCAGGCCGTGGTGGCCAGCATCGTGAATTATCCGTTCTACACGATGTTCGACTACGTGTACGGCGGCATCGGGGACGGTGTCGTGACGCTTGCCGGCGACGTGACGCCGGAACGCGACAAGGCCGCCGAGCTCGTCGACCGCATCGCGCGGATCCGCGGTGTACAGGCGATTCGGTCGACGGTCGAGGCCCTTCCGGTGGGCGCGGCGGACGTTCGACTGCGGCGCGTTCTGGCCGCCGGAATCTTCGACAACGACTTCTTCCATCGATACGCCAGACTGCGCTTGCCGCCGTTCCACGTGATCGTCCGACGCGGAAGCGTTACGTTGAAAGGTGTCGTGCGCGATGCGGTGGAACGGCGGGTCATGGAGCAGATCGTGCGGCGAACGTTCGGTGTCACTCGGGTCGTCAACGAACTGGCCACGGAGCGCGGCCCGTGACTGTCACGTCGCGCGTGAGCACTCGTGCAGCCGCGTCAGGCTGGGGGAGAAGGACAATGGGCCGTCAGTGGATTCCGATCGTGTTCGCGGCGACGTGCGTCTTCGCGGTCGCCTCGGCGGCATACGGCCAGGGACAGGGACGAATCATCGGCGCCGTGCTCGACGACGACGACGATGCCCCCATCTCCGGCGCCCTCGTGCGCGTCGAGAATCCGGCGGCGGCCCGCGCGTTCGATGCGACCGCCGGCGAGGACGGGCGATTCACCGTCTTCGGACTCACGAGCGGAACGTGGACGGTGCACGCCTCGGCGGAGGGGTACACGCCGACGAGCGCAACCGCTCCCGTCATGCAGTCCGTCGGCCAGGTAGTGACGGTCCGACTCAAGCGCATCCCGTCGAGACTCGAGCGGGCGATTGGAGCGGAGGCGCTGGCGGGACGGGACCCCGCGGCGCTGGAGCGCGATCTGGATGCGGCGGATCGAGCATTCAACGAGCAGCGCTGGGGCGAGGCACTGGCAGGCTACACGGCGATCCTCGACGAGATTCCGGCGTTCTCGGATCTGCTGGTTCAGATCGGCAACACCTACCGGGCGCAAGGAGACTACGAGGCGGCACTGGCGGCATACGATCGCCTGCTGGCCGTCGAGCCGAACCACGAAGGGGCCCGGGCCGAAGTCGCGCGCACCCGATTGGCCATGGGCGACCTCGACGCCGCGGCGGAACTCGAGAGCGCCGCCGCCGGGCTCGGCGCCTCCCGCGAGGATCTCTTCAACCTCGGAGAGGTGGCGTTCGCGAGCGGCGACCTCGATCGCGCCGCGGAGCTCTATCGGCGGTCGTCGGCCGTCGACCCTCGGTGGGGCAAGCCGTTGCTCAAGCTCGGCATGGTCTCTCTCAACCGCGGCGACATCGAAGGCGCAAAGGAGTACTTCCGGCTGGTCGTGACCGGGGACGCGGACTCGCCGGAGGCTTCGCAAGCCACGTCGATGCTGGCGGCACTGCCGTAGTCGTCTGAGTAGTCGCGGCAGCGACCGCGCCGCCGCGCCGCGATACCGCGCCGCATCAGTGCAACTGTGCGCCCGACCAGACGTTGATCACGACGACGCCCGCGACGATCAACCCCAGCCCGATCACGGCGGGAGCATCCAGCCGCTGACCGTGGACCAGCAGCCCCAGGATCGCGATCAGGACGATCCCCACCGCCGCCCAGATGGCGTAGGCGATGCCGACCGACATATGCCGCAGACAGAGGGAGAGGAAGTAGAAGGCCGCGGCGTAGCCGACCACGACGACGGCGCTCGGCAGCGGGCGTGTGAACCCGTGGCTCGAAGGGAGCGCGGTGGTGGCGGTCACTTCCGAGACGATGGCGAGAGCCAGGTAGACGTACGGCATGGCGGCGCTCCCCGTCAGGCGGCGAGAGAAACGTCGTAGAGCAACTTGACCCCGATGACGAGCAGCCCGGCGTACACGACGCGATAGAAGAGATCGTCGTCGACGCGAACGTGCAGGTAGCGGCCGAGCGCGACGCCGACGGGCGCGAGCGGCAGCAGCAGGAGCGAGGTGGCGAGGTTGTCCGCCGTCCACTGGCCGAGCCACGCGTAGGGCGCCACCTTCAACCAGTTGACCACGAAGAAGAAGCAGATGCCGGTGGCCTGGAACGTCGTCCGGTGCATCCGCTGGGGCAGCAGGAATGCGTGCAGGGGCGGCCCGCCGGCGTGGATCGAGAAGCTGGTGAAGCCGGCCAGCAGACCCCAGAACCAGCCGAGGACCCGGCGCGGCGGCCCGCTCGGCGCCGTGCCGAGCCCGCGCCAGAAGTACTGCGCCGCGTACGCCAGCGCCACGGCGGCCACGAGCAGGCGCAACCCGTCCGGCGAGACCACCCGCGCCGTCAGGAAGCCGACCACCGTTCCGACCAGCGCCGCCGGCAGCAGGATCCGCAGGTTGGCCGCGTCCCACTGCCGCCAGTAGACGCGCATCGCCAGCACGTCCATGACCATCAGGATGGGAAGGAGAATGGCCGCGGCCTGCACGGGGCTCACGACCATGGCCATGAGCGGGACGCCGACGATGGCGATGCCGCCGCCGAGACCGCCCTTGGCGATTCCGACGATCAGCACCGCGACGGTCGCCGCCGCGTAGAACCAGGGATCGGCGATCAATTCGCCGGCAACGCGAAGACGTAGAGGGCGTTCCCGCTCCGCGGATGGCGGCCGTCATCCCCCAGCACGCGGCGGGCGGGTGGTGGGAGAGGCGGGGCCCCGCCCCCCGGCCCCGAGCCCGCCACAGCTCCTCGCCCGTCTCCACGTCGAAGGCGCGGAAGCGCCGGTCGAGGTCGCCGGCGAAGGCGAGGCCGCCCGCGGTCGAGAGGACGCCGGTCAGGAAAGTGGCACGCTGCTCGACGCTCCAGACCTCCTCGAGCGTATCGACGTCGTAGGCGGCGAGCTTGCCGAGCCGGCCGTCCGTGCCCGGCATCTCGTGGAACGGCCGCGAGCTCACGCCCACCCCGCCCGAGCCGAGCTCGAGCGCCACCTCGCGCACCGCCATCTCCATGCACGTCTGCGCGAGCGGCAGGATGAGCAGCCCCGCCTCCGGGTGATAGCTCATCGGATGCCAGTTCTTGCCCCCCGCGGTGCTCGGGCAGGCGGGGACGAGCTGCTCGAACTCGGCATCGACGATGTCCTGCCGGTAGGTGACGGCACCGGTCTCCGGATCGATGCGATCGAACACGTTCTGGTAGACGGTCTCCTTGTGGCCGAGGAAGGCGCCGGTCTCCCGGTCGAGCTTCCACAGGATGCCGTGCTTCCCCGCGCTGAACACCGTCTTGCGCGTCCCGACGTCGACGAGCACCCGCTCGTAGACCTCGTCGAGGTCGAGCGTCTCCGCCGGGACGTGCTGGAAGTACCAGTCGAGGACGCCGGCGCCGGGGTCGATCGCCACCGTGGAGTTGGTGTAGAGCGCGGCGTCGTCCCCAGTCATGCCGCGGCTGATCGCCGCCCACGGCTTGGCCTGCGCCACCCCGAAGTAGACCCGGTCGAGGTCGGGGTCATAGCTGCCGGTAATCCAGGTGTCGCCGCCCGCGCGCAGGTAGTCCGGGAGGTCGGCCCACGTGTTGCCGCCCGGCTCGTCCGACCGCGCCGTCGTGTGGAAGCGCCACCGCTGCTCGCCCGTCGCCGGGTCGTAGCCGCTGATGAAGCACGACTGGCGCGTGAAGCGGTCGCAGCCGCTCAGCCCCTGCACGAGCGTCCCCCCGGCCACGAGCGGCCCGCTCGTGTTGCGGAAACCGTCCGCGTGATCGGCGATGATCGTCTCCCAGACCTGCTCGCCGGTCCGCGCGTCGAGCGCGACGAGCCGCGCGTCCGGCGTGGCCACGAAGAGCTGCTCCCCGTATATCGCGAGGTTGCGGCTCGACCCCGAGTAGCCGGGGGTCCCGACCGCCACCCGGTGCTCCCAGATGAGGTCGCCGCTCACCGCGTCGAGGGCCTGCACGACGGGGCCGATTCCCGTCACGTAGAGCACGCCGTCGTGCGCGATGGGCGACGGTGCGTTCCAGCCGCCCTCGGGGAGGGCCCAGATCCAGGCCAGCTCCAGGCCGCCGACGTTGCCGCGGTCGATGTCGGCGAGCCGGCTGTGGCTCCACGCCTGGTAATTGCCGCGGATCATCAGCCAGTCGTCCGGATCCGGGTCGCGCAGCATGGCGTCGGTGACCGGCCGGTAGCCATCGACGACGCCTGCCGCGATGACCCCGGTCTCGACCGCGCCCGCGGCGAGAGCCGCGGGACCGGCCGGGACCGGCACAGGCCGCGCCGCCGTGGGCGCCGGCGGCGCGTTGGGGTCCGGGCTCGATGCCTCAGCTCCCTCCGCGGCGGCCGAATCCGCTCCACCCGCCACCGAGGCGATGGCAACGGCCGCGCTCGCGTCGAGCGGCGTCTCCCCCGCGGCCGCGCCGTTCGCCTGGAGCAGGTAGGCCACGATGTCGACGTACGCCGCGTCACCGAGGGCGCCCGGCCGGTCGGGCGGCATCGACAGGCGCATCCGCTCGAACAGGTCGCGCGGCGTCAGGTCGCCCCAGAACTGCAGGAAGCTCGCCCCGGCCAGCGGCGGGGCCTCGAAGCTCCCCTGCAGGTTCGCCTGGTGGCAGGTCGCGCACTCGCGCGTGTACGCGGCGCGTCCCGCTTCGGCCTGCGCCGCGGTGTACAGGGCCGCAGCGACCTGCTGCTTTGCCGCCACCGGATCCGACGCGCCGCCGAGCGCGGCAGCGCAGGCCAACGAGACGGCCGCGCGCCGCATCCGATCGTGCCTTGGGCTGGTCATCGCGTCATCCGCCATCTCCGGTTCCTGGCCCGAGCCCGCCAACCTCGTCTGACGGTTCCGGTCGGCCCCGCCCCACCCTGCAGGAGTCCGCGCCGTTCCACGGCGCCGGCTCCTGGCCATCCTAGCCGCCCCCGTCGGGACTCGGCTCGTGCAAGCGCTCGACTCGGCGACGACAATCGCCGCAAGACCCACGACCAGCGTCCAATCCTGGCGCGCCATCCCTGTACCTCCAAGACGCTATCACGCCTGTACCCCGAGTCGATGCATGGTCAGCCGTGAGGGATGCACAGACCGTGCCGGCAGCGCAGGCACGTTGGGAATCTCGGCGGGGCGTTATCGGAAGCGGGTCGCGCGACCCACAGACCCGCTACGGGTCGAGGCGCGGTACGAGGTACACGCCCGACGGCGCGGCCGGATGGGACCGGCCGCGCCGCGGGCTCCGACTTCAGGCGAAGGCCGGCGTCTACGGATTCTCCTCCGCGGCCCGTTCCTCGTCGCGGCGGTGACCGGCGAGGATGCCCGTCATGCTGTAGTTGCCCTCGTGGCAGGCGTACTCGAACATCGGCTCCGTGCTGCGTTGCATCGGAATCGATGCCGTCCACGACTCGCCCCAGGTGTTCGGAGCGTGCACCGTGAACGTGTAGTCGAGCGTGCCGTCGTCGACGCGCGTCAGCCGCTCGACCAGGGTCATGTCCGGCGTCGTCCCGCGCCAACGGCGCTGGTCGTTGAAGTTCGCCGTCTCGATGACGAGCGTGTCGCCCTCCCAGTGGCCGCGCGAGTCGCCCGACCATTGCCGCATGTGGTCCGGTAGCGTGGGACGACCGTCGAGCGGCACGACCCGCACCGTGTGGACCATCTCGGTCACCAGCGCGACATGGTCCGGCGTCTGGAACACCTGCAGGATCTGGTTGTAGCCGCCGGGCGTGATCGGCGGGCCGGCGTTGAACCCGAGGATGCAGCGATCGTAGGGCGTCCGGTCGGTGTAGGAGTCCGCCGGGTGCTCCGCCAGGTAGGCGCGGCGCGCTGCGGTGCGCTCCGCGCCCTCCTCCGTCATCTCCGGCAGCCGCCCGTTCGGCGGGTCGATGACCAGCGAGGTGCGCCGGGTGGCGACCGTGCTCGTCCCCTGGTCGAGCCAGAAGTTGTTGTAGAAGCCGGGCGCGCCCTCCTCGCCCCGGTCGACGCTCTCGGTCGACGTGGTGCGACGGGCAGCCCGGTTCAGCAGCTCGTCGTTGCGGTTGACGACCTCCTGCTCGCGGCGCGCCGCCTCTTCCTCGGTCAGGAACTCCTGATCCGCCAGCTCCTCGGGCCGTTCGAGCGGCGTGATCGTGCGGAAGTCCCAGGGGCCCTGAATGTCCGGATCCCCCCACGCGGTGCGGGCGGAGCTCTGGGCCGCGGCGGGCGCGGCCAGCACCAGCGAAACGACGACCACCGCCACCGCGGCGGCGCCCAACGACCGGAACAGTCGATGTCGCATTTGATTACCCCCTCGGTGTCGCGACTTGCCGATTGCCGCCATCCTACTACCTTTCGCGCCCGGGCTCGACTCCGACCGGGCGGCGCTCCTGCCACGACGCCCGCGGCCGTCGCCCGACGAGCGGTAGCGGCGCTTGAAGACCGCAGGGGATCCGCGGTACGGTCCCTGTGCGTCACGCTCGCGCCACGCGCCCGCGCGGGGCCGAGAGCGCACATCGACCGGCGGGCCGTTCCCGGTCGGGACGGACCGTCGACGTCGCCGCGACGGCGGGAGGAATGCAATGACCGAACGAGAGGTGCGCGGCACGCGCATGAGCCGGCGGGAGGCGATGCGGATGCTGGCCGCCGGAGCCGGCCTCGGCTCGCTGGCGTCAGGCGGCCGGATCGCCGGCGCGGGGGCCGGGGCCGGAACGGGAACCGCAGCCGGAACGGTCACCACCGCTCCGCAGGCGGCGGAGCAGGCCGCGACGCTCACGTTCCCCGAGGGCGCCATCGTGCGCACGGTCCTCGCCGACGTCGACCCGCAGGAGCTCGGCGGCGGCGCCACGCTGTTCCACGAGCACCTCTCGTTCGCCTACAGCACCCCCCCGCCGGAACCGCGGCGGCCGGGAACGCCGGAGCCGGAGCCGCCGACGAACGACGCGATGGTCGACCTGCTGGTCGAGGAGCTGCGGATGGCGGCCTTCGACGGCGTGAGCTGCATCGTCGACTCGTCCATCGGACCGCGCACGCCGCAGCAGCTCGCGAACCTCACCGCGATGGCCAACCGCTCGAACGTCCACGTGGTGGCGGGCGGCAGCTACTTCCTGCGGCCGCGCTACCCGGAGGCGATCCGCGGGCTGTCGGAGGAAGCGATCGCCGACCTCCTGGTGGAGCAGGCGGGGCGCGAGCGGTGGGGCGCGCTGGGCGAGGTGGGAACCTCGTTCCCGGCGATGCACGACGACGAGCGGCGGATGCTCCGCGCGGTCAGCCGGACGCACCTGCGAACGGGGCTGCCGATCTTCACCCACGTGCCGCACGAGAGCTGCCCGTCGTGCGCCATCGAGCAGCTCGACATCTACGAGTCGCAGGGCGTCGACCTGGCGCACCTCTGCATCGGGCACCTCTCGACCATCGAGCGCTCGGACGACCCGGGCTGGACGACGCACCGGGAGATCGCGGGGCGGGGCGCGTTCATCGGCTTCGACACGGTGGGCCACCTGATGAGCGCGTCGTTCATCCCGGAGCGGGAGAAGGTGGACATGGTGCTGAGCGCCCTCGAGGCGGGGCTCGACGACCACATCCTGCTGGCGTCCGACTTCGCCAACCCCGTGCAGCTCAAGACCAACTGGGGCAACGGATTCTCGACCGTCCTCGTGCAGTTCGTGCCGAAGCTGCGCTACTACGGCGTGCCCGAGGCTACGATCCGCAAGATACTGGTCGACAATCCACGGCGCTGGCTGGCGCATGTCCCGGCCGCGTAGCAACGGGAGGAGGCTGCGGTGACCACGGGCAAGCGGTCGCTCGGGACGGTGGCGGGACTCGTGGCGGCGGCAGGGCTCGGCGCGGCGGCGCTCGCCCCGGCGCCGGAGCCGGGCCCCGCGCAGCTCGCATCTCCCGACGGCTGGGAGGTGCCGCGGACGCCCTGGGGCGCCCCCGACCTGCAGGGCATCTGGGACAGCAAGAGCACGACGCCGCTGGAGCGGCCGGCGGAGCTCGCGGACCGCGAGTTCCTGTCGGACGAGGAGATCGCCGCGGTGGAAGCGGCGCGGGAGCGCCGGGCGCGCGAGGGGCGCGACGTGCGCGCCGAGCGCGGCACCGAAGCCGACGTCGAGGGCGCCTACAACAACATCTTCAGCACCTTCGTCGGCGTGAGCTACAGCCGCACGCGCCGGTCGTCGCTGATCATGGACCCGCCGGACGGCCGCCAGCCCCCGCGGACGGAGCTGGGCGCCGCACGGCTGGCGGCGGCGCGCGCAGCCCGCACCCGGCCCGCGCGGACCGACCTCCCCTACCCCGTGGACATCGGCCGCTCGTACGACAACCCGGAGGACGTGCGCCTCATCGAGCGCTGCCTCGGCGTCGCTCTGCCCTGCATCGGCGGCCTCTGCGGCTACAGCCGCATCGTGCAGAGCCCGGGCTGGGTCGGCATCTACTACGAGCAGGGCCACGGCGGCGGCGCCTACCGCTCCATCCCCCTCGACGGCCGGCCGCACCTCGCGCCCGGCATCCGGCAGTGGCTCGGCGACTCGGTGGGACGCTGGGAGGACGACACGCTGGTGGTCGACACCACGAACTTCACCGACCGCACCGATTTCCTCGGATCGCGCGAGGACCTGCGCCTCATCGAGCGGTTCACGCGCATCGGCCCGGACCTGATGCAGTATCGGATCACGGTCGACGACCCGACCGTCTGGACGCGGCCGTGGACCATCGAGCTGGCCCCGACGCTGCAGGACAACCGGCAGAACCTGATCTTCGAGGCGGCCTGCCACGAGGGGAACTACGCCCTGACCACGATGCTGGCCGGCGCACGCCTCGAAGAAGCGGCGGCCGAGGCGGAGGCGGCCGGGCGCGACGGCGACCGCTAGCGGCTCGTCGAGGCCCAATGACCCGCGCCTGTGACCGGACGCCTATCGCGATGACCGGTGACCGCACGCCTGTCGATGACCGATGACCGGCGGCAGAGGAGAGCAGCGATGACGAGACAGACGGCCTGCGCCGCCGCGGCAGCGCTGACGCTGGCGCTGGCGGGCGTGCTCGCGACGCCGCCCGTGGAGGCGCACCATGCGTTCTCGGCGGAGTTCGACGCCCGGCAGCCGGTTCACTTCGAGGGTACGGTGGTCCGGGTGGAGTGGATCAACCCGCACGCGTGGATCCACATCGACGTCACGATGGAGGACGGCTCGGTCGAGCGCTGGATGATCGAGGGCGGGAATCCCCACAACCTGTTCCGCCGCGGCGTGCGCCGCGACGTGCTGCAGGCGGGCATGGCGATCGTCGTCGACGGCTACCGCGCGAAGGACGGCTCCCGCCGGGCCAACGGACGCGACCTGACCCTGCCCGACGGCCGCACGCTCTTCGTCGGTTCGTCCGGCACCGGCGCTCCGCGCGACGGCCGCGACCCCTTCGAGCCCACCGATCCCCGCTGACGACCGACCGACGATTCCCCGGGGCGGCAGCGCCGCCGGCGCGGACGGCCGGTGGCTCGGTCCCAGGTGCGAGGTAGACCAGTGCAGGAACGAACCACCCGTGTGATGCGTGCGGCGGCCATGGCCGGCCTCGTCGCCGTGGCGGCCGGCGCGGCCGTGCGCGAGACGTCCTCGACGCAGCAGACCGCGGGCGCGGCGGGCACTGCGCAGACGGCGGGCGCGGCCGGCGCTGCGGGGACGGCGGGCGGGGCGGGGGCCCGGCCGGCGGGGCGGGGGGGGGGCGGCCGCGCGCGGGGCCGGCGCTGCGCAGACGGCGGGCGCGGCCGGCGCTGCGCAGACGGCGCGGGCGGGCGCTGCCGGCGCGGCGCAGACGGCGGGCGCGGCGCAGACGGCGGGCGCGGCGCAGACGGCGGGCGCGGCGCAGACGGCGGGCGTTGCGGGCGCGGCGCAGCCCGCGGCCGCGATTCCGCGGCTGGCCGGGACCACGCACCCGGACCTGCAGGGCGTCTGGCAGGCGATGCGCGAGGTGGACTACGACCTGGAGGGCCACGCGGCCGAGGCCGCGGTGGCGCTCCAGCCGGGAGTCCCCAACGGCCAACCCGTGCCGGCCGCCCCGGTCCTCGCTCTCGGCGCTCTCGGCGGCGTTCCGCCCAGCGCCGGGGTGGTCGTGGGCGGCGCCGTCCCCTACCGTCCGGAGGCGCTCGCCCAGCGCGACGAGAACCGGGCCGAAGCCCTGGCCCGCGACCCGCTGGTCAAGTGCCTGCTGCCCGGCGTGCCACGCGCCACCTACCTGCCGTTCCCCTTCCAGATCACGCAGGGCCCCGACAAGGTCCTGATCGCGTACGGCTTCTCGAACGCCGGGCGCACGATCCACCTCGACGAGGTCGACCCGCCGGGCGTGGTCTCCTGGATGGGCCACTCCGTCGGACGCTGGGAAGGCGACACGCTGGTGGTCGAGGTCACGGAGCTCATGGACCAGACCTGGTTCGACCGCTCCGGCAACTACCACAGCGGCGAGCTGCGGGTAGTCGAGCGCTACACCCCGATCACGCCCTACCACCTGCAGTACGAGGCCACCATCCACGACCCGGCGGTCTTCACCGAGCCGTGGACCCTCTCGCTCCCCCTCTACCGGCGCATGGAGGAGCACCCGCGCGTCCTCGAGTACCGCTGCGTCGAGATGGTCGAGGAGCTCGTCTACGGCCACCTCCGCCGAGAGCAGCTCGTGCGCCGCTGGGAGGGCGACTACGGCCGCCGCGGCGGCACCCTGGTCATCGACGTCACGCGCCTCCCGACCGAGCGCGAAGCCGAGCCGTAGGGTCCGCCTCGCACCAGCGCCGAAGTCGCGCCACGCGGCCTGAATTGGCCCGCAGCCAACAGCTAATCCGCGATGATCGCGGCCGCCGGTCCCGTGAGCTCGACGATGTGGAGGCCGGTGTCGGCACGGTCGACGAGGTAGATGAGGCCACGGTCGTCGACCTCCACGTTGTTGGTCTGGATGGCCACCCCGCAGGTCTCCACCCCGTCGATGGTGGCGCAGCGCTCGGCGGTGCGCTCGGTCGTGGCCGGGATGTAGTAGGCCACTTCCCGCAGGTCGAACGGGTCGCGGACGTCGATGACGCGGGCGCCGGCGTTGAACCACGACACGACCATCAGCTTGCCGTAGAAAGGCGGCTCCATCGACCACTGCGGCGCGTGCGGGCCGAAGCGGCCGCCGCGGGCGCAGAAACCGCCGCTCGATTCCGGCACCTGGAACGTCGAGATCGGCAACGGATGGGCCTCGTCCGTGATGTCGAGCATCAGCGTCACGTGCCGCGTCTCCTGGCACGCGTTCCCCACCGATTCGGAAACCACGAACAGGAAGTCGCGGGTCGCGTGGTCGCGGTTGCCCGCGTAGTCGGGGATCGCCACGTCGAGGAGCGGCATCGCCGTGTGGCCGCCCCAGAACGACGGCAGGTCGAGGCGGCCGACCTCGGGGTAGGCCAGCGCCTCCGGGCTCGACGCGAGCGGCGCGGCGGCGTCGGGGTCGCCGCGGAGCAGCTTCTCCCGGTCGAGAATCTGCACGGCACCCTCGGCCGACGTGCCGTAGGCGAGGTAGACGCGGTTGTCGAGGACCACCGCCTCGTGGATCCCCGAGCCACCTGGTATCGGCCCCGCCGCGTCGGGCTGCACGCCGGGGAGGCTGAAGTCACGGATGCGCCGCGGCGCGGCGGGGTCGGCGAGGTCGAAGATCTGCAGCACGCGCGGCGCCCGCCAGCCGTCGACCGTGCCGACGAGGTGCGCGATGCCCGAGTCGCACTCCCACCAGCTCTTGTGCGTGTGCTGCGCGCCGGCCGGCGTGCGGCCCATCTCCGCCACCGTCAGCAGGAACGCGGGACGGGCCGGGTCGGTGACGTCCCACAGCTCGTGGCTCCGGTTGCCGTTCGACCGCAGCAGGTAGAACCGCCCGTCCTCGCCGTCCGGGAGCCGCCCCCCCTCGCACACCTGGACCATCTGCGCCCCGCTCGCCCCGCCGGTCGGCGGGATGTGGGCCAGGTAGATCGGCGCGTCCGCGGCGGTCACGTCGACGACCGACGTGCCGTTCGGCTCGACGGCGCCGGTCAGCGGGTTGACGGCCTCCCCGGCGTGGTGCCCGACGTAGAGGATGCGGCGCTCCCCCTGCCGCACCGGGAGCGGCTGGTAGGCGGACCGCCCCTGCAGATTGTGCAGGCCGACCAAGCGCGTGTTGAGGCGCTCCTCGCCGTGACCGGCCCGGTCGGGCTGCGACTGCCCCACAGCGAGCATGGTGGCGATGGCGACCAGGCCCGCGACGAGCGTCGTCTGGACAGTGCTACGTTTCGCCATGCTGGGTAGGCTCGACGTCGCAGACCGACCGGTGTCTACCCGATCCGCACCCCGGTGGACACACGCCGCCCCCGCGCGGTCAATCCTTCGGCCCATGGTCTACCTCGCGATCGCATCCGTCCTGTCCATAGCGGACGATCGCCACTTCAACATCCGAGGAGTCTGGCCGTCGCCCGTTCGCCGCACGCACGCACGGGCGGCCAGCATACACCCGTCCGGAACCCCCGACACAAGGCCTGCGTGCGCGCCGTAGGCAGGCGTACCAGCACGGGTTACAGTCCGCACAATGTCTGGAAGCCCTGCGCGCAGGCCGCGTCCCGGAGCTCGGCGGGCGACAGGCTCGCCAGGCGACGGGTCCGGCCTCGGAGGACGATGCGGAGGTCGGCATCCGCCGGCGGTGCCCGCTCCGGGGTGGCCGCGGTTGCCGGGTCGAGGTTCGCGCAGCCGGGCGTGAAGCCGAGCGCACAGGCGCGCGCGAAGAGCTCGGCCGCCAGCGCCGGGCGCAGGGCCGGCTGCACGAGGACGCCGTACTCGTTGCACGCCCAGCCCGACCCCGCGTCGCAGTAGGCGGCGGTGAGGCGCGCGGCGTGCCGGCAGCCGTGCGGGCGGCCGTCGGCGCACGCCGCCAGCCAGAACGTGACCCACTGGCCGCGGTGGGTGTCGCCGACCGCCTGCACGCTGGTCATGCCGAGGAAGACGGCGATCCAGACCCCGGCCCAGGCGACATTCCGCGCACGGCCGGCGAGGCGGGGCTCCAGTCTGGGCAAGCCCCACCGCGGCGCAGGTTCGCGCACGACCGCGCGGCGCGGGGCCGACGCGGCGCGGTCCCATGGCCGGGACGGATCGCGCGCGCCCCCCGGGCGGCGCGCGATCCGGTCGATGCCCCGCACCGCCAGGTTCAGGAGCGGCACCGCCAGCAGCTTGTCGTAGAAGGCCGGCGCGCCGGCCGCGCCGAGCAGGGCGTACAGCACGAAGACGCTCGCGGCGTAGAACGCCCCGAACGCCAGTCGTCCCGACTCGCTGCGCGGCGACGTCGACGGATCCGTGATCAGCAGGTGCATCCCCAGGAAGACGGCGACCGGGATGTAGGAGTCGACGAACCAGTAGGTCCCGGTGAGCGCGAAGTAGCCGAGGCCGAGGCCGTAGAGGGTGACGGCGGCGGCCAGCGTCATCGTCGCGACGCCGAAGAGCGCCTGCCCCGGCAGGCTGGCCAGGACGATCACCGCGTACATGTGCGGGGCGTCGGCCATCGTCGCCGCGATCTCCCGTCCCCAGGTCGCGCTGGTCCCGCCCGTCGCAAGGAGGCCCACGGAGACCGCGCCGAGTGCGATCGACGATGGGTTGAAGACGTGCACGCGTCGGCCGCCGCGTTCCCAGCGGATGAGCTCGCGGCCCGCCAGGGCGCCGGCGATCAGCAGGAACTGCCATGCGAACCAGTCCGGCTTGAACCAGAGGAACAGGTTGATGCTGAAGACGACCGGGATGGGCGCGAACCCGAGGGTGACGGCGCCGCGCCGCGACCAGGCCAGCAGCAGGTCGAAGGCGTACGCGAAGGCCACCTGCGCAGCCAGCAGCGGCGCCGCGTCGTAGACCTCGCGCCAGTGGAAGCCCCAGTAGGCGAGCACCGCGCCCTGCGCGCACGCCTGCACGTAGTGCTGCGCCCGCACGTCGACCGCGACCGCCGGCGGAGCTTCGCGACGGCGTGCGCGCACCCACAAGCCGGCGTGCCAGACGGCCAGCAGCGCGGCCGCCCCCGCGATCGACCAGGTCAGCCGGCCGTTCGCGCGGACGGCCGGCAGGAGGCACACCGCGGCGACGGCGGCGACGAACGGGATCGGCGCCGCGGCGGCCCAGCGCACCGCCGAGGCCCCGCGCACCACCGCGGCGGCGGCGTCCACGGACCCGCGAGGCGAGGGCCGGCTGTCCGGCGGGCCGGTGATACGATCCTGCGCGCTGGCGCCCGTCGTGCAGTCCGCGGGGGACGGATGCCCGGGTCGCGGACCGCGGCGGCGGCGAAACCGGGAGGGAATCATGGCAGCGAGCGGCAGGTCACGTGGGCTGGCGGCGGTTCTGGTGACGGCGGTGCTGGCCGGCGCGGGGCTCGGGGCCCAGGAGCCGCCGCCCGAGGTCACGAAGGCGCAGTTCGACGCCTGGATGACGGAGCTCTCGAACTGGGGCCGCTGGGGCGACGACGATCAGCTCGGCGCCCTCAACCTGATCACGCCGGCCAAGCGGGTCGAGGCCGCGAAGCTGGTGCAGACCGGACGGACCGCGTCGATGGCCCGGCCGATCGAGATGCAGGTGCTCGACGACCCGGACGCCGCCAGCGCCAACCGCAAGCCGGTGCTCATGGGCGCCGTCCGCAGCGTCTTCGACATCGACACGGACAACGGCTACTTCTGGGAGCGCTACGAGGTCGAGTACCACGGGCTCCTGCTGTCGCACCTCGACGCCCTGTGCCACGTGGCGTACGAGGGCAAGGTCTACAACGGCCGCACCTTCGAGGAGATCGCCACCGCGGACGACGGCTGCAGCGCGATGGGCATCATCAACGCCAGGGAGGGCCTCGTGACGCGCGGCGTCCTCATCGACATGCCGGGCATGGCGGTCACGCGCGCCGACATCGAGGCGTGGGAAGCCGAGAAGGGCATCACCATCTCGTCCGGCGACGCGCTGTTCCTGCGCACGGGCCGCGACGTCGGGCAGCAGGGCGGCTACCATCCGTCGCTGATCCCGTTCTTCAAGGAGCGCGACATCGCGCTGCTCGGCTCCGACGTGCCCCAGGAGGGCGGGACGGTCGAGGGCGTGGCCATCCCGATCCACGTCTTCACGCTCGTCGCCCTCGGCGTGCACCTGTTCGACAACCTCGGGCTCGAGGACCTGGCCCGCACGGCCGACGAGATCGGCCGCTGGGAGTTCCTCTTCATGGCGTCGCCGCACGTCGTGCCCAACGGCGCCGGCTCGGCCATGAACCCGATCGCCGTGTTCTAGCGAGTTCGCGCTTCCGTGCTCCCGGCGCAGCGGAGGTTCCCGTGCCCACGATCACACCCTGTCTGACGTTCGGCCGGCAGGCCGAGGAGGCGGTGCGATTCTACGTCTCCGCCCTCCCCGGCTCCGAGCTTCTGCACATCACCCGCTGCGGAGAAGGCGAGCCGCAGCCGGCGGGGAGCGTGCGGACGGTGCGCTTCAAGCTGTGCGGGCAGGAGATGATGGCCGCCAACGGGGGGCCGACGTTCACGTTCACGCCCGCCGTCTCCCTCTTCGTCCACTGCGAGACCGCGGAGGAGGTCGACGCCATCTGGGAACGGCTTGCGGACGGCGGGACGACCCTCATGCCGCTCGACGCCTATCCATTCGCCAGCCGCTTCGGTTGGGTGGTGGACCGGTTCGGCGTGTCGTGGCAGGTGGTGTTGGCGCCCGGCCGGCAACGGATCGTACCCGGGCTGCTCTTCGTCGGGGAGCGGCACGGCCGCGCCGAGGAGGCGGTGAACCACTACGTCTCGCTCTTCCCCGATTCCCGCGTCACCGAGATCCGCCGTTTCGGCGAGGGTTCCCACGAGCCGGCGGGCGCCGTCGAGCAGGCCCGGTTCTCGCTGGGCGGCTGCGAGCTGTCGGTCACCGAGAGCAGCCTGGACCACGCCTTCACCTTCAGCGAGGGCATCTCCCTCTACGTCGGATGCGACACGCAGGCCGAGGTGGATCGCCTGTGGGACGGTCTTTGCGCGGGCGGAGAACCGCAACGCTGTGGCTGGGTGGTCGACCGCTTCGGCGTGACGTGGCAGGTGGCGCCGGCCGTCGCGTGGGAGATGGTCAACGACCCGGACCCGGTCGCGTCGCAGCGGGTCGTCGACGCCGTCCTCGGCATGACGAAGCTCGACGCCGACACCTTGAAGCGGGCCTACGCGGGCGAGTAGGCCCGTCCGGCGGTGCTCGACACGCCGATCCGGCGCCCATACACTGAAGTCCGGCGATGCACTGGCGCGACTCGGCGCCTCGTTGCACCGCGCTTGCGGGCGGAGCCGGCGGAGGCGGTAGCGGAAATGAGCGACATCTCGTTGGCCGACGTGGCGCGCGCGCTCGACGCGATGCTAGACGACCAGATGACGGGTCAGGCGCGCATCGCCGCGCACGTGGTGGCGGCGGCCGAGGCGGCCGGGCACGACCCGGCGCGAGTGATCGAAACGCTCTCCACCGTCGCCGCGGCGACCGTGCTGGACGAGTTCTGGGTGACGGACGAGGAAGGCTCGGCCTATCTGACGAACGTCAGGGACGCGAGCGGCGCCCCCATGCCCTTCCGCTTCGACCCCGACCCGGCCGTGCAGCCGCAGGCCTCCGCGTTCTTCCCGCTCCTCTCCTCCCCGCCGGGCAGCGACGACGCCTTCGCGCAGGGGGCGCAGGTGCGCGAGATCGACAACGAGGTCTTCAAGTACGTGGGGGTGGCAGGCGTCGACCGGCGCCGGATCGTGCAGGTGGGCAACGCCCTCGCCTTCGAGGAGCAGGGGCTCCAGAGCGGTGTCTACACGTCGCCGGTCATGACCGCGGTGCTCGCGGCGTTCAGCGAGCCGGATCTGCTGGCCACCGCGCGAACCAGCGAGTTCGACGAGATTCGGGGCGTGTTCGAGGGTCTGCTGGGCCAGCAGATGATCGTGCAGGCCGCGCTCGCCGAGCGCCTCGCCGCCTGCGCCGAGGACGCCGGCTGGGACGCCGGAGAGATCGACGCCCGGTTGCGAAGCATCGTCGGTTCCACTCCCATCGGCGAGATCCACATCGCGGAGGTGGCCGGGCCGGTGCTCTACAGCAGTCGCGCGGCGACGCGTCCCGCAGCGGTCGCGGATCTGCCGGGCGCGGACACCCTGCGGCCGATACTCGACGGTGCGTCCCGCGCGGTCGAGCACGGGACCGGAGCCCGAGCCGCCGCAGGCGCCATCTGGAAGTACGTCTCCGTCGCGGGCGCCGACGAACTGCGCTTCGCGCAGGTGGGCCTACCCATCGCCGACAGCTCGCCGGTATCGCCACGATTCGGCGAAGTTCTCCCGGGCTGACAGCATCCATCGAGCCGCTACCGAGCCCGCTCACTCGCGCCGCTGGCAGCGGGGGCAGAAGTACGTGCTCCGCTGCGCGACGAGCACCCGTCGGACGTGCGTCCCACACGAGACGCAGGGCGCGCCCGCTCGGCCGTAGATCCGAATCTGCCGTTGGAAGGCGCCCGGCTCGCCGCGGCTGTCGCGGTAGTCGCGGATGCTGGTGCCGCCGGCGTCGATGGCATCGCGCAGTACGTCCTGGATCGCGCCGTGCAACTCGCGCGCCTTGCGGGGGCCGACGCCGGAGGCGCTGCGAAGCGGATGCAGGCGGGCGCGGAACAGCGCCTCGTCGGCGTAGATGTTGCCCAGGCCGCGCAGGAACTCCTGGTCGAGGAGCAGGGCCTTCAGGCGCGCCCGGCGGGAACGGAGCCGGGCCGCGAACTCGTCGGGGCCGATCACCAGCGGGTCTGGGCCCAGGGCCGCGAGGCGCGCCGGAAGGTGCTCCGCCCACTGCCAGCGCCCGAACTTGCGGGTGTCGTCGAACACCACCGTGGTCCCGTCGTCGAGGGACACGCAGGCCCGGGTGTGCGCGCCCGACGCGGCGTTCACGATGAGGCGACCGGTCATCCGCAGGTGGACGATCAGGAGCGAGTCCCGCCCGTCGCGGCGCAAGCCAAACAGCAGGTACTTCCCGTAGCGTTCCAGCCGCTCGATGCGCTGGCCGGCGAGGCGCGCCGTCGTGGCGCGAGGGTCACCGACACAGGTCCGCGGCCAGGCGAAGGACGCCACCGCGATGGTGCGCCCCTCGACCGCGGGGGCCAGCGTGCGCCGTACCGTCTCGACCTCGGGCAGCTCGGGCATCGACCGGCGGCGGATGAGCTTGCGGTCCGGGAATCCCTTGCGAATCTCGGCGTCTTCGCGGAACGGCGGTCAGCCGCCGCGGCGGACCAGATCCGGCAGGACGGCGCCGATCTCGCCCCGCACTACGGCATCCGCGATGCCGTCGAGAGGGGTCGGCTCGCGGTTGACGATGACGAGGCGTGCACCGGCCTGCCGGGCGATCCGCGGGATCGATGCGGCCGGCTCGACCACCAGCGAGGAGCCGACCGCCAGCAGCAGGTCGCACGCCTCCGCCGCGGCCTGCGCCCGCAGCATGACGTCGTGCGGCATCGCCTGGCCGAACGAGATCGTCGCCGGCTTGAGGAAGCCGCCGCAGAGCCGGCAGCGCGGCGCCTTCTCGCCGCCGTCGACCCGCCGGCAGGCCTCGTCGGACGTGATCCGGTCGCCGCAGGTGAGGCAGACCGCTTCGGTCGTGGTCCCGTGCAGTTCCAGGACCTTGTCGGCCGGCAGCCCCGACCGCTGGTGGAGCCGCTCGATGTTCTGGGTGACGAGCGCGTCGAGCCGGCCCTGCCGGTGGAGGGCCACGAACGCGTGGTGGCCGGCGTTCGGCTGCGCGTCGCGCATCGCGGGCCACCCGGCGGACTTCTGCCGCCAGTACTCGACCCGCCCCTCCTCGCTGGAGACGAACTCCCGGTAGTCGACGATGCGGTTCTGCGCCCAGACGCCGTTCGGGCTGCGGAAGTCCGGCACGCCCGACTCGGTGGAAATGCCGGCCCCGGTGAAGCCGACGATGCGGGACGCGCCGGCGACCAGGGCCCGGGCGGACTCCGCGCTGCTGTCGGCGGTCCGTGCCGTCATGCCGGGATCGTAGCAGCCCCGCCTGACGCCGCCACCGAACCGCGCTACGATGTGGCGCGGCGACACTACGCGGCGACACCGCGAGGGAGCGTTTCAGTGCAGCGAAGCATGCCGGCGTCGACCATCACGGATCCCGCCTCGCGCGACGCAAGTTCCGCGGCGCGCCGGGCATTCCTTCTGGCCCCGGTCCTGGCCCTGGCGATGCTGGCGGTCGGCCCCGCCGCGCTCCGCGCGCAGCCCGCGTCCCCGGACGACGACACGTTCGTCCCCGTCACCGACGCCATGCTGCAGGACCCGGCACCTGGGGACTGGCTGATGTGGCGCCGCACGCTCGACGGTTGGGGCTACAGCCCGCTCGACCAGATCGACCGGGACAACGTGGGCGACCTGCGCATGGTGTGGACCCGCGCCCTGGCGACCGGCGCGCAGGAGGGCACCCCGCTGGCCTACGGCGGCCGGCTGTACATGCCGAACCCCAAGGACCACCTGCAGGCGATGGACGCCGCCACCGGCGACCTGCTCTGGGAGTACCGCCGCGACATCCCCGAGGACGTCCCCCGCATCATGGGCGGCCTGACCGACAACAACCGCAACGTCGCCATCCACGGGCGGCTGATCATCGACACCGCGAACGACGACTACATCTACGCGCTCGACGCGGTAACCGGCGAGCTGGTCTGGGAGACCGAGATCTTCGACTACCGCGTCCACCCGGCGCGCCACTCCGCCGGGCCGATCGTTGCCGGCGGCAAGGTGATCTCCGGCCGGAGCTGCCGCCCGCGGGCGGGGCCGGTCTCGTGCGTCATCGTCGCCCACGACGCGGCGAACGGCGCGGAGCTGTGGCGATCCCCGCTGGTGCCAGCGCCGGGCGAGCCGGGCGACGAGACCTGGGGCGGCGTGCCGTACGAGGAGCGGATGCACGTCGGCTCGTGGATGGTGCCGAGCTACGACCCCGACCTGAACCTGATCTACGTCGGGACGTCCGTCACTTCGCCGGCGCCGAAGTTCATGCTCGGCGGCATCGACAACAAGCACCTGTACCACAACTCGACGCTGGCCCTCGACGCCGACACGGGGGAGCTCCGCTGGTACTACCAGCATCTGAACGACCACTGGGACCTCGACCACCCCTACGAGCGCCTGCTGGTCGACACCGCAGTGGCGCCCGACCCGAGCGTCGTGTCGTGGATCAATCCCCGGCTGCGCACGGGCGAGGTGCGCCGTGTCGTGACGGGCATCCCGGGCAAGACCGGCGTCGTCTACACCCTCGACCGCGAGACCGGGGAGTTCCTGTGGGCGACGCCGACCATCGCCCAGAACGTCATCAGCGGCATCGACGGCGCGACCGGCGAGGTGACCGAGAACGCGGAGGTCGTCTTCACCGGCCTGGGGCAGGAGGTGCTTTCGTGCCCGTCGTGGCTCGGTGGCAAGAACTGGCCGGCCGGCGCGTACAGCCCCCTTACCAACACGATGTACTACCCGCTGCAGAACACCTGCGCGCGGGTCCTGTCGACCATGGAGGGCGGTCTCGCCATCTACCGCCTCGCGGCCCGCTACCAGCTCACGCCGGGCACCGACGACCTCGGCAGCGTGCGCGCGATCTCCGCGGAGACCGGCACAACCACCTGGCTGCACGAGCAGCGCGCGGCGACCTACGCCCTCGTCGCGACCGGCGGCGGGCTGCTCTTCGGCGGCGACGAGAACGGCCGCTTCCGGGCCTTCGACCAGGAGACCGGCGACGTGCTCTGGGAGATCAACCTCGGCTCGTCGGTCACCGGCTTCCCCATCACCTACGCCGTCGACGGCGTGCAGTACGTGGCGGCCAGCACGAGCGGCCGGCGCTGGGGTCTTACGCCCGACATCCAGCCGAGCGCGGGCAACAACATCTTCGTCTTCGCGCTGCCTTGACCCCCAGCACGAGCGATCTCGTGGGCCGCTCGACCCAACCCCAACTAACAACTAACCGAACGTGAACAAGCGGGCGTCGTATCGGAACGCCTCGATGAGCGATAGTGTGATGCGGCTCGCGCCCTCGTGGCGGTGATTTATCAACACGTTCCTGTCGCGGGTGTCCGCAATCGGCACGATGACCGACGGGACGCGTAGAAGGCAGGCCGAGACGCCATCCAGCCAGTCGTTTCCGAGACGCCTGGTCAGGCTGCCCAGCGAGTTCCAGCGTTCCGGCAGGCTGTCGAGGATCACTTCGTCGATCCTCAGATCGTCCGGCGCCTCGTAACGCACGACCATCATGTTGTCGGGGAGCAGGGACGCGTCGCTGATGTGCACGAGCCTCTCGAGCACGCAGAGCGCGGAACCGGTCGAACAATAGGTCACCGGACGGCCCCGCCCGTTCCATCGACCGTCGTTCCGGAGCCCGTACCCGCCGTCGAAGCGCTCCGCGTACGTGCTCGTCGAGAGCCGCCAGAGGTGCATCAGACGGCGGCGCCCCAGGCGATGCTCGCCAGCAGGTCCTCGACCATTCTGGCGCCGACCTGCGTCTGAACCAGGTCGATCGGGCGCCGGCCATCCAGGACCGCAAGTTCCCGGTGGAGCCAGAGGTCGGCCTTGCGGGTGTCGGCAAAGGTCTCTTCGGCAAGCGCCCTCACCCGCGCGAGTCTGACCGCGCGGTCGGACTCCTCCACCGTCAGCCTGCTTCGTTGGGCGCGGCGGTGCGACAGCGTGCGGGGCTTGATGATGAGGGCCGCGATGTCGCGCTCCGTGACGCCTCGCTTCCGCAACGCGTCGATCGCGGCTGTCGGGAGCCCCTGTTCCACCGCGCTGGCCAACTCGGCATCCGACCGGACTTGACGGCCGATGGTGCGACGCCCGCCGAGCTGCTCGGCAGTGAGGAAGGCCGTCGGCAGAGGTACCGCGGCATCCGTGAGCGAGTCCGGCATTTGCTCATCGTGCGGCGGCAAGTTGCCGGCGTCAAGGCGCTGCGGCGCCGAACCGCTGATCGCGCGCGCGGGGCCGGACTGGGCCAGGGCCGTGGTCGACCTCCTGGAGACCGAGCCGATGCCCAGGGACAACTGGCACGCGGGCATCGGCAGTGACCTCGAACGGACCCTGGCCGCCCGGGGAATAGATGCGTGTTATATTCAGATATAATTACTGGAGTGCACAGCGTGCATACTACCAATCTGCGCAGAGTCGGCGGCTCCGTCATGCTGGCCGTGCCCCCGGCGTTTCTGGACCTGCTGAAGCTGCGGGCCGGGGCCAAGGTCGATATCGGCATCGAGGACGGCCGACTGATCGTCGCACCGAGGACGCGCCCGAGTTACTCGCTCGACGAGCTCGTGGCGCAGTGCGCCGAGGACGCCCCGGCCGACGACGAGGATCGCACCTGGCTGGAGGCCAAGCCGGTCGGCAACGAGCTCCTGTGATGCAACGGGGCGAGATCTGGATCGTCAGCCTCGACCCGAGTGCCGGCCATGAACAACGGGGGACCCGCCCGGTCCTGATCGTGTCGCCTGCGCCTTTCAACGAGCTGACTGGGACACCGGTCGTCCTGCCGATCACGACGGGCGGCAGATTCGCGCGCAGACGAGGGTTCGCGGTGTCTCTCGATGACGCCGGCACCCGGACGAACGGGGTCATCCGCTGCGATCAGCCTCGCGTCCTCGATCTCGCCGCTCGGAACGGGAAGCGTGTAGAAACCGTTCCGGAACCGATCATCGACGACGTGCTCGCCCGCCTCGCCGCGATACTGGAATAGGCCAACGAGGCGCGGGCGTCTCCGGTATCGACCGGATCAGGGCGGCGCACAGCTGCCCACACCGCCCTCAGGGTCGCTCCACGGTGAGACGGCACAGCGCCGTGTTGTGCGTCTCGAGGTCGGCGGTCCAGATCAACCGTGCTCCGTCCCGCCACCCGATCGCGTCGTAGCCGCCCCGCGGCCTGACGTCGGCTTCGCTGTGCTCGACCGCCGAGGGCCACGCCGAATCGTCGAATTCGGGCCGGCGCCAGCCGTTCGGCTCCGGCGTCGCCGCGAACCGGCAGGGGCCGGCGCCGGGCACCGGCTCGGGCTCGTCCTCGCACGCGCGGTCGAGCGGCGCGTCGTGGAGGAGGAGGCATCGCCAGGCGTCGTTCGTGACGGCGATCGTCGCTCCCGTGGCGACATCCGTGAACTGCGCGATGAGTCCGCCGTCTCCCATCTGCTGGTTGCCGCGTCCGATGTACTCCAGGCCCGTATCGTCCTGCTTGAAGTCCTTGGCAACGAAATTCAACTGCAGGGGGTAGTCGGCGTTGAAGACGAACGCCTCGGCGTTGAACGACCGCTCCGTCGTGATCGGCGTCGAGTCCTCGAGGATCAGGCGATCCTCCAGGTAGAAGGCGAACCAGTTGTCGGCCCACACCTCGCCCCGGATCGACACGGCGCCCGGGGTGTCGACGACGATGACCTCCGGCGTCTCCTCCGAGCCGCCGCAACCGACCAGCAGGGCGGCGGGGATCGCCAACGTCCAGGTCCATCGCCCGGCGGATCTCATAGGCGGCTCCGCGTAGAGTCCGCCGGCTCGCTGCGAACCCCGCCGAGCAGCAGGCGGGCGTAGAAGTCCGCCACCGCGTCGTCGTCCGGGGCCTCGCCGTCGACGCCGTAGAGCTTCGTGTGCACCGCGTGCTGGGTCGGCACGGCGAGCAGCATACCGCAGACGAGCTCGGGTGGCCCGGGGCGGAACACGCCGGCGGCCTGGCGGCGGGCGACGTAGCGCTCGAGGAACTCGATCAGCGGGTAGCGACGCATCCGCTCCCACATGCGGGTGTTGGCGGCCCGCCCCTGCTCCAGCCAGCCGTAGAGCAGCATGCGGTGGAGGTTGCGGTCGCGCTCGTAGCCGATGCAGATCGACCGGATGAGCGTACGCAACAGCCCCTCGTCGTCCTGCCGCTCCTCGTAGCCCTCGAGGACCGCTACGAGTTGCGCGCTCCCCACCCCGGTCCGCTGCTCGAGCGCCGCCATGTACAGGGCGTCCTTGGACGGGAAGTGCCGGAAGATCGTCGCCTCGCTGATGCCGGCCGCCGCCGCGATCGCCTTGGTCGTCGAACCCCCGAAGCCCCGCTCGCCGAACACCGAGACGGCGACGTCGAGTATCTGCGCCCGGCGCCCCGCCGCGCTCAGCCGCTTGCGGGCGCGCGTCTCCGGCGCCGGCGCCAGCGTCACGACCGCCGCCTCACGCACCGCTGCGGGGAGCGGCGCCGGCGGCCGGCCGCGGCACTGCCCGGGGCCGCGGCGGTTGTGCCCCGCCCGTCGCTATGGTACGCTGTCACGTTTCTGTAGTAATCACTCACTTTGCCAGGGGCGCTACGGCGAACCGGAACCGCGCGCAGGCCGCACGAGCCGGACGACGCCGCAACCATACCGACGAAGCGCCCGCCCCGGCAAGACGAGTGGCTTCGACGTCGGCGGCGGGAGGCCGGCGGCGTCCGCGGAGGGAATCGAGGCATGAACATGCACGTATCGACGCGTTGGGCGGCAGTTCTCTGTCTGGCCGCCCTCGTGCTCAACCCCGGCATCGTCCGGGGGCAGGACCAGGCCGGCGTCACGGGGACCGTCATCGACGAAACCGGCGCCGCGCTCCCCGGAACGACGGTCGAGGCTCGCAGCCCGGCCCTGATCGAAGGCGTGCGCACCGTGTTCACCAACGGCGCCGGCAACTACCGCTTCATCAGCCTGCCGCCCGGCACCTACTCGGTCACGTTCACGCTGCCCGGCTTCCGCCAGTTCATTCGCGAGGGCGTCGTGCTGACGGGGGCGTTCGTGGCGCCGGTCGACGCCACCCTCGAGGTCGGCGGCGTCGAGGAAACGGTGACCGTGACCGGCGTCTCCCCGCTGGTCGACGTCGTCAGCGTGCGGCAGCAGACCGTGCTGACCGCAGAGCGGATTCAGGCGCTCCCGGGATCGTCAAGCGTCATGACCGCCATGCAGTACGTGCCCGGCGTGCAGGGGAACTACAACAGTGCCTCGCTCGGCGCGGTCATCCACGGTTCCGACGGTCCGGACAGCCAGCCGCACGTCGACGGCATCAGGAGCGGCATGCAGCTCGGCTCCCGCAACACGTACGTCGGGGGCATCGGGCTGCTCACGGACGAAATGTCGGTCCAGGAGCTGGTCTTCGACGTCTCCTCGCAGTCGGCGGAGTATGCGTCGAGCGGCGTCCGGACGAACCTCATCCCGAAAGCGGGCGGCAACAACTTCTCCGGCGGGGTCTTCGCCGCGGGCGCCAACGAGAACTTCGTCTGGGACAACCAGAGCCAGGAGCACAAGGACCTCGGGCTCCGCTTTGCCCCGAACGCCTTCAACTGGAACATCAATCCGTCGCTGGGCGGCCCGATCGTCAGCAACCGGCTCTGGTTCTTCACCTCGTTCACCGAGAGCCGCAGCAAGAGCTACATCCTCGACACCTTCTGGAACCCGGACGAGCCCTCCACGCCGGACGGCATCGGGGACGACCTGCGGGCCTTCAACAGCGTCGACAACGGTCAGCAGCAGTTCCGCCTCACCTGGCAGATCAACGACACCAACAAGCTGAGCGGGTCGTACCACGGGCACCGCAACAACTTCAACCATGTCGTCGGCACCGGCTTCGGCCGCGTCGCCGCGGAGGCGCTCTTCAACGGCATCTCCAGCCCGACGAACCTGACCAACCTCCGCTGGACGGCGCCGATCACCAGCCGGCTCCTCGCCGAGGTGACCTTCGCCTACGGCCGGCAGGACCTCTACATGGGGGCGTTCGAGGAGAACCGGGGACGGGTGCCGTTCCAGGACTGGGCAACGGGTCTCAGCTACAACACCAGCTTCATCAACATCGCCGACGAGACGCACCGGCGCCACTTGCAGGCGGCGGTCTCCTACGTCACCGGGTCGCACAACTTCAAGGCCGGCCTCACCTACATCAACAACGCGCAGTACTACGCGTGGCCGGCGGCGGGCGACATCTTCCAGGCCTTCACCTTCCTCGGCAACCCCGCCGGCGCGCTCGTGATGGCGAACGGTGCGTTCGACAACGCGCGCCAGCAGAACTGCGACTGCGGGCTCTACGCGCAGGACGCCTGGACCATCGACCGCCTCACCCTCAACCTTGGCCTGCGCTACGACTGGTTCAACAACTCCATCCCCGGTGGCTCCCGGCCGGCCGGCTACTTCACGCCGGAGCTCCAGATCGACGGCTACCCCGACATCCCCGACTGGCAGGACTGGAACGTCCGGGTCGGTGCCGCGTACGACCTGTTCGGCGACGGCGTGACGGCGGTGAAGTTCTCGCTGGGGCGCTACGTGGCGAACGAGGCGCTCGGGATCACGAACCGCTTCAACCCGCTCTCCCCGACCGGCAACCTCGACTTCCGGACGTGGGCCGACCTCAACGGCGACGGGACGCTGCTCGACCCGGACGGCACCCCGCAGTACGACGAGATCGGGCCGTCCTACAATCCCCGCTTCGGGACGCCGGTGAGCGCGAACTCCCTGGACCCGGACGCGCCGCGCGGCCACAACTGGGAATACTCGGGCGGCATCGAGCGCCAGTTGACGGACGGCTGGTCGATCAGCGGGATGTGGCACCGGCGCAACTACAGCGACTTCCGCTGGCACGACAACCTGAACATCGACGCCAGCAACTGGAGTCCGGTGACCTTCTCCGCGCCGAGCGACGCGCGGTTGCCGAACGGCGGCGGCGAGGAGATCACGATCTACGAGTGGAACCCGGGCTACGTCTTCTCGACCGGCAACGTCTACACGACGCTGGCCGAGGACGACTGGCGGACGTGGAACGGCTTCGAGGTGATCGTCGACGGCACGCTCCCGCGGGGCGGGTTCATGAACGCGAGCTGGACGGCCGGGGCCTCCGAGAACCACTTCTGCACGGGCGCCCGGGACAATCCCAACTCCCGCCGCTTCTGCCACAACTCCACACCCTACCGGCACATGGGCAAGCTCTCCGGAGCCGTGCCGCTGCCGTTCGACACCATGATCTCCGGCCTCTTCCAGATGTTCGCGGGCGATGCGCAGGGCGCGTTCTATCGCGCCGGCGCGTTCGACACCGGAGGCCGCCCGCTGAACGTCCAGGATGAATCCATCTCCATCCAGCTCATCGAGCCGGGCACGATGTTCTACGACGCCACCACGCGGCTGCAGCTCCGCTTCATGAAGGACATGGACATCGGCAACTGGCAAACGCGCGTCTACATGACGGCCGACAACATCTTCAACAAGGCCGCCGTGACACGGCGCAACGAGGTCTTCGGCGGGGGCGGCGAGCAGAACATCGACTTCCACCGGCCGGTGAACATCCAGGCCGGCCGGCGGCTGTCGTTCGGCATCCAGACGAGCTTCTAGCTGGCACGCCCGACGGGGCGCGTCCGCTCACGAGCGCACCATGCCAGCCGCGTCCACGGGCCGGAGGCCGGCGGGGATCGTCCTCGCCGGCCTCGCCTTGGGTGCGGCACTCGCGGCGCAGGCCCCACAACTTCAGCAACCCGACTTCCGGAGCGGCATCGACCTCATCGAGGTCGATGCCTGGGTAGTCGACGGGGAGGGCGTCCCCGTCCCGGACCTTGTCGCGTCCGACTTCCTGGTCGCCGTCGACGGAGAGCCCCGCCCGGTCGTCGAGGCGCAGTTCATCCCCCTCGGGCCGCCGCGGCGCGAACCGCCGGCAACCGCAGTGGCCGCACCGACCGGACCGTTCTTCTCCTCCAACGCGGACCAGCCGCCGGGACGGCTGATCGTTCTGGCCATCGACGAGGAGAGCTTCCTCTTCGGCGAGGGGCGGCACGTGATGCAGGCGGCCGGCGCCTTCGTCGACACGCTCGATCCGGCGGATCGGGTGGCGCTGCTCGCCGTGCCCCAGCCCGGGGCCTACATCGACTTCACCGCGGATCACGACCGGGTCCGGCGCGCCGTCGCGGGCCTGGCGGGGCGCGGACACCCCCCGCAAGCCAGCCTCAACATCGGTCTCTTCGAGGCCTATCAGATCGCGGTCTACGGGAACATCGGCGCGGAGGAGCAGGTCGTCGCCCGCGTCTGCGCGGCCGACATCGGGGTCGTGGCCTGCCGCCAACTGGTGCGGGCGGAAACCCGGCAGATCGTCAACGAGACGCGCAACCGCACGGATGCCGTGCGCCGCGAGCTGGAGTCCATCCTGGAGGGCCTGCGCGCGCTCGAGGGGCCCAAAGCTCTGGTCTGGGTCTCCGGCGGCTTCGTGATCGACGGCGCAGGGCTGACGCTGCGGGAAGTCGAGCGGCGGGCCGCGGCGGCGCGCACGACGCTCTACGTGGTCATGGTCGACGAGCCGCTCATCGGCCTGTCGCAACGCGAGCTGGCGCCGACGCCGCGGCAGGATCGCCGGATGCAGGAGGAGGGTCTCCTCGCCGCCGCGTCGCTGACGGGAGGGCGTCTGCTCCGGGCCGGCAACAACCCCGGCCCCCTCTTCGACCGGATCCGCAGCGAGCTCACCGGCTATTACCTGCTCGGCGTCGAGTCGCGGCCCGCGGACGCCGAGCGCGAGAGCCTGGCGATCGAGGTGGCGGTGCGGCGGGCCGGGGCGCGCGTCCGCGCGGGGCGGACGGTGCGCCTCCCGCCGGAGACGGCGGCCCCCGGAGAAGCCGAGCGCCTGGCGCGCATGCTGCTCTCCCCGACCGCCACCCGCGAGCTTCCGGTCCGCGTCGCGACATACGCGTACCGCATTGCCGACAGTCCCGGCCTGCAGATCCTGACGGCCCTGGAGGTCGGCGCCCCCGGCGGCCTCTCCCCGTTGACGGTGTCATATCTACTGCGCGATCCCGCAAGCACGACGGGGTGGGCGGAGACCCTGCCGGTGACGCCGCGGCTGGCGTCCGGCCCCGATGGGCCGGTGCTGGAGCTCTCCCTCCCGATCCCGGCGGAGGTGCCGGGCCGCTACATCTTGCGGGTCGCGGTGATCGACGCCGAGGGACGCCGGGGCAGCGTGGAGCATCCGGTCCGGCTCGAACGGGCGCCGCCGGCGCCGGTGGCGGCCGGCGACCTGCTGGTGGCGGATCAGGCTGCGTCGCCGGCCGGGAACATTCGTCCGCGCGTCGAAGCGCAGGTCGCGAGTGGACAACTGCTGGCGTACACGGAGCTGTACGCGGCGTCGCCCGAGGCCTGGGAGCGGACCGCCGTCCACCTCGAGGTGGTCGCCGACGCCGCCGGCGCGGTGCTCGCGCGGGGGGCCGCAACCCTGGACACTGCCGACGCCAGCGCCGGCGCCGCGCGCCGCCGCGTGACCGGCATCGTGAGCGTCGCGCACCTCCCTCCGGGGCGCTACGTCGCCCGCGTCCGGGCGGTGCACGGCGCCACAGAGGCGGCCCGAACGCTGCGGCCGTTCCGGGTGACGGCGCCCTCGACCTCCGGCGAGATCGCCCCGTCCCCTCCTTGACCGGGCGCGGGAGCGTTGATAGAGTCACCGGAGTATTCACTTACTTTCGGCAGGACCGCTTCACCCGGCTCCGTCGCGGGCTCGTTCCGCGGCTCGGCCGAACGTCGCCAGCCCCTCCAGGAGCCGACAGGCATGATCGCAACTCGACCTCTCGACCGCCGCACGTTCCTCCGGGCCTCCGGCGTCGCGATGGCGCTGCCGCTGCTCGAATCCATGTCCCCGGCGCTGGCCCGCGCCGCCAGCACGGCACCCCGGCGGATGGTGACCATCTGCAGCACGCTCGGGCTCTACTCGTCGTCATGGTTCCCGAAGACGGCGGGCGCCGGCTACGAGCCCACCGAGTACCTGTCGCTCATCGACGGGCACCGCTCGCGCTACACCCTCTTCTCGGGCTTCTCGCACGAGGAGCAGAGCGGCCGGCAGCCCCACAACTCCGAGATCACCTGGCTGACGGCGGCGCGCCGGCCGGGGCTCGACGGCTTCCGCAACACCGTCTCGCTCGACCAGGTGGCGGCGGACCACTTCGGCTACGTGACGCGCTTCCCGTCCGTGGTCCTCGGGACGGCGATCGCGCAGAGCCAGTCCTACACCCGCAGCGGGGCCATGGTGCCCGCCGAGACGAGCCCGGCGAGCCTGTTCCGGAAGCTCTTCCTGCAGGGCACGCCCGAGGAAGTCGAGCGAGAGGCGCGGCGCCTCAACGACGGCGGCAGCATCCTCGACCGCCTGAAGTCGCAGACGGCGGCGCTTCGCCGGCGCGCCAGCACGGCCGATCAACGCAAGCTCGACGCCTACTTCGACGCCGTGCGCGGCGCCGAGCAGGAGCTGACCGAGGTCCAGGGCTGGCTCGACCGGCCGAAGCCGGTCGTCGACGAAGCGCCGCCCGCGGACATCCCGGACCGGGCGGACCTCGTCGGCCGCATCCGCCTGATGTTCCGCATGATTCTGCTGATCCTGGAGACCGACTCGTCGCGCGTCGTCAGCATGATGATCCACGACCACGGGGTGGTGCCGCAGGTCCAGGGCGTGACCGGCGACCAGCACAGCCTGTCGCACCACGGCCAGGACGAGACCAAGATCGCCCAGTTGAAGCGGATCGAGGGGCAGGTCGTCAGCGCCTTCGGGGACCTCCTGGCGGCGCTCCAGGAGCGCAGCGACGGGGGCGGCCCCCTGCTCGACAGCACGACGGTGCTGTTTGGGAGCAACCTCGGCAACGCCAACGCGCACACGCCCGTCGACCTGCCGATCCTGGTCGCCGGCGGCGGCTTCACGCACGGCACCCACGTCGCCCACGGGGGCCAGCACAACGCGCCGCTCTGCAACCTGTTCGTCACGATGCTCCAGAACCTGGGCGTCGAGACCGACGCGTTCGGGCAGAGCACCGGCACGCTCACCTGGGCGTAGGAGATAACAGGCCGTGACGCAAGGAATCGTGACGCGACGGAGAGCCCCGATGCAGACCCGGACCGGGAGGCACGACGCCGCGGTCAGGGCGGTGCGGCGGATGATGCCGAAGTTCGGTGCGGCACTCGCCGCGTGCCTCTGGCTCGGGTCCGGCGCGGCGTCCGCGCAGTCGTTCGAGGCGGACGTGGCGCCGCTCGTCGAGCGGTCGTGCCTCGCGTGCCACGGGGATCGGACGGTGACCCCGCTGAACCTCGCACGCCTCGGCTTCGACCTCGGCGATCGCGAGACCTACCGCGCCTGGGAGCGGGTGTACGAGCGACTGGAGAAGGGCGAGATGCCGCCCGCCGCCGCCCGCCCGCCCGAGGCATCGGTGCTCGACGCCGCGCTCGGGTCGCTGAGGCGGGCGCTCGTCGACGCCAATCTCGCGGCCCGCGGCGCCCAGCGGACACCGCTTCGGCGCCTGACGAGGCTCGAGTACGCCTACACCATCGAGGACCTGCTGGGGATCGACGGCGCGGTGGCCCAGGGGCTGAGCCAGACGCTCCCCGCCGAGGCCGACTCCGGCGGCTTCGACACCGTGGCCGCCAACCAGAGCATGTCGTCGCTGCACGTGCGGGCCTACCTCGACGCGGCCGACCGGGCGCTCGACGCCGCGCTCAGGACCGGCCCGGCCCCGGCCGTCCGCCGGCACGTCATCGACTACACGAAGTCGCGCTACCTGTGGGGCATCGAGCACGCGAAGGCCCTCGGCCTCGGCATCGTCAAGCGGGTGCCGGACGCCTACGTGATGTTCTTCGACTTCGGGTCGACGTACACCTTCCACAGCGCCTCGGAGGGCTTCGCGGTGACCGAGCCCGGCCGCTACCGGGTCACGGTGGAGGCCTACCCGTACCAGGCCGGGACCCCGGTGACGCTGACCGTCTACCGGGGGAAGATGGCTGGCGTGGCCGCGTCGCTGGACGAGCTCATCGGCACCTTCGACCTCGAGGTCCCGCGCGCCGTGGAGATGCGGCCGTATCTCCGCCCCGGCGACCTCATCGGCCTCTCGGTGGCCGACCTCGACGTGCCGCCGGCGGCGGCCGGCTACGGACCCACCGATCCCTCCCAGGGCTACGGCGGGATGAAGGACTACCCCGGCGAGGGCATCGCGGTCCGCTCGATGACCATCGAGGGTCCGCTCCCCGAGGGCGACGACTGGCCGCCCGCGAGCGCGCGGCAGTTGCTTCCGGGGATCGCCGTCGACGCCGCGGGCGAGATCGTGCTGACGAAGGCACCCTACGAGCACGTCGCCGACGCCGTGGCGGCCTTCGCGCCCCGCGCCTTCCGCCGCCCGCTCGCCGACGGGGAGCTGGAGGCCTACGCCGGCCTCGCCGAGCCGTTGCTGGCGGAGGGGCGGCCGTTCCTCGAAGCCGTCCGCGTCCCGCTCCGGGCGATCCTGAGCGCCCCGGCGTTCCTCTTCCAGGGGGGCAGCTCCGCGGGCCGCAACGATGCGGGCGCGCCGGGCGGCGACGATGCGGGCGCGCCGGCGGGCGGCGATACGCGCACGCTCGACGACTTCGCGCTCGCATCGCGCCTGTCCTACTTCCTCTGGCGCAGCCTGCCGGACGGCGCGCTGCTCCGCGCGGCCGCGGCCGGCCGGTTGTCGGACCCCGCCGTGCTCCGGGCGCACGTCGACCGGATGCTCGACGACGAGCGGTCGGCGCGCTTCGTGCGCGACTTCGCGGGGCAGGCGTTCCGGCTCTACGAGCTGCGGGCGACGACCCCCGACGCGGGCCTCTATCCGGAGTACGACGATCGGCTGGGACAGGCGATGGCGCGGGAGACGGAGCTGTTCCTCGCCGCGCTGATCGACGAGAACCGCGGCGTGGACCACCTGATCGACGCCGACTTCACCTTCGCGAACCGCCGGCTCGCCGAGCACTACGGCCTGGCCGGCGTCGCCGGGCAGCAGATGCGGCGGGTCGCGCTGCCGGCGGACAGTCCGCGCGGCGGGCTGCTGACGCACGCCAGCGTCCTCAAGGTGACGGCGAACGGAACCACGACCTCGCCGGTGCCGCGGGGCAACTTCGTACTCGCCAGCCTGCTCGGGCAGCCGCCGGCCCCGCCGCCGCCGGGGATCGAGGGCCTGGAGCCGGACACGCGCGGCACGACGACGATCCGCGAGCAACTCACCGCGCACCGGGCCAACCCGGTCTGCGCGAGCTGCCACCGGGTGATCGATCCGCCCGGGTTCGCCCTGGAGTCGTTCGATCCGATCGGCGGCTTCCGGACGAGCTACCGCGCCACCGGCGGCGAGCTGACGTTCGGCCAGTTCACGGTGCCCGCGCCGTTCGTCGACGGCCTGCCCGTCGATCCGAGCGGCGTCACGCCGGGTGGCGAGGCGTTCGCGGGGATCGCGGATTACAAGCGCCTCATGCTCCGCAACGACCTCGAGCAGGTGGCCCGCCACATGGCCTCGCAGCTTCTCGTCTTCTCCACCGGAGCCGAGATCGAGTTCGCGGACCGGGATTCGGTGGAGAAGATCGTGGCGCGGCTGCGCGACGACGCGTATCCTGTGCGGACGATGGTGCACGAGGTCGTCCGGAGCGACCTCTTCCGGCAACGGTGACCGAACGCCGAAACGTGTAGACGGGCTCCGGAACCACTCCGGACAAGTGACCCGAGGAGACAGGCCCATGCTGAGGATCTGTGCGCCGGCGACCCTCGTGATCGCGATCGTGCTCCTGGCGCCGGCCGGTGCCGCGGCGCAGTCTGCGGCGGCGGAACGACCGGCGCCTACCGAACAGGCGACGGAGGCCACCCCCCGGACGCCGTGGGGAGACCCCGACCTGGGCGGCATCTGGGACTTCCGGACGATCACGCCGCTGGAGCGCCCCGAGCAGTACGGCGACCGCGCCTTCCTCACCCAGGAGGAAGCGGTGACGCTGGAGCAGGGAGCCGCGCAGACGGACCGTGAAGCGAACGAGGCCCCGGCCGAGCGGACCGAGGCCGGCGGCAACATCGGCGCCTACAACCGCTTCTGGTTCGACTTCGGGACGTCGGTCGTCGCCGACCGGCGCACGTCGCTCATCGTCGATCCGCCGAACGGGCGCCGTCCGCCGCGGACGCCCGAAGGCGAGCAGCGCCCGGCCTTCGGCGGCTCGTTCGGGGGCGGGCCCTTCGAGCAGGTCGAGGACCTCAACTACTTCGATCGCTGTCTCGGCACCGCGGCGCTTCCGATCTTCCCGACCGCCTACAACAACAACGTCCAGGTGTTCCAGACCCCCGACCACGTGGCGCTGCTGGTGGAGATGATGGGATCCACCCGCATCATCCCGATCGACGACCGGTCCCACGGCAACCTCCGGCAGTGGCTGGGCGACTCGCGCGGCCGCTGGGAGGGCGACACCCTCGTCGTCGAGACGACGCGCTTCGACCGCGACCTGCTGATCATCGGCGGCAGCCGCGACGCGGAGCGGCTCGTCGAGCGCTTCACGCGCGTGGGCCCCGGCATCCTCCAGTACGAGTACACGGTGGAGGATTCCACCGTCTGGACGCAGCCCTGGACGGCCGTGCAGACGTTCCGCAAGTCCGACGCCCCGCTCTTCGAGTACGCCTGCCACGAAGGCAACTACGCCGCCACCAACATCCTGGCCGGCGCGCGGGCGGCGGAGGCGGCGGCCGCGGAGGCGGAAGCGGCGCGCTGACGGACATCTCACCCCTCGTCTCGTAATCCGGCGGCAGGCGGCATCCGTCGCGGCTGCATCACGCACCGGCCGGACGGTATCGCCGCGCGGGAGGATCAGATGCGCGGTCGATTCCTCGTCGGCGGGCTTCTGGCGACGGCGCTCGCGGCGGTCCCCCCGGCCGCAACCGCCGGTCAGGCCCGGGACACCGCCCCGGACGGCTGGACGGCGCCCCGCACCCCGTGGGGCGACCCGGACCTGCAAGGGCAGTGGAACAGCCAGACGTCGACGCCGCTGGAGCGGCCCCTCGAGGGACGGCTGTCCGAGACCGATCGGCTGACGGCGGAGGAAGCCGAAGCGATCGAGGCGGCCAACCGCGCCGCCTTCGACCTGCCGCCGCCGGAAGGGAGCGTCGGCAACTACAACGCCTTCTGGCGGGACGTCGGCCGGGGGCTGACCCTCACCTCGCTGATCATCGACCCGCCGGACGGGCGGATTCCGCCGCTCTCGGCCGAGGGTGGGGCACGGATCGCGCGGGAGCGCGCCGAGCGCAGCCGGCGCGGCCCGGCCAACTCACCGGACACGTACAGCGACCTAAGCCCGTGGACGCGCTGCATCTCGCGCGGGTGGAACGGCATTGGAAGCTGGTACAGCAGCAACTACCAGATCTTCCAGAGCCCGGGCTATGTCGTCGTCTACCAGGAGCTGATCCACGAGCCGCGTATCATCCCGCTCGACGGCCGGCCGCACCTGCCGCCCGCGGTGCGGCAGTGGCTGGGGGACTCACGGGGCCGCTGGGAGGGCGACACGCTGGTCGTCGAGACGACGAATTTCGACCCGAAGACCAACTTCCGGGGCTCGCGCGACACGCTGCACCTGACCGAGCGCTACACGCGCGTCGACGACGACACGATCGACTACCGCTTCACGGTCGACGATCCGCAGACCTTCCAGAGCCCGTGGACCGTAGTCCGGCCGATGACGCGCATCACCGACCGCGTCTCGATCTTCGAGTACGCCTGCCACGAGGGGAACTACTCGATGGAAGGCATCCTGGCCGGCGCGCGCGCCCAGGAGCGCTGAGGGTCAAACCCTCGAGCGCCGCTCAGGCAGGACGCATCGGCGTGGCGCTCCGCCTTCGGCAGGTCGGGAGCGCCGAATTCGGGTCGGACCGGTCCAGCCGACGCGCTGCGCACGCAGGCCTCAAGGGGCTACGTTCTCGTACCAGCGGAGGTTGGACGTGCGGCCGCCGATGCAGACGAGGTCGGGGCGGTCGTCGCCGTTGAGGTCGGCGATGGCGCACCCGGACGGCGACATGCTGTCGTCGAGGATCTGCCGCGACCAGGCGGCGCCGTCCGCATCGCTCGCGGCGTAGAGGTAGAGCATCTCGCTCTCGCCCCGATCGCCGGTCACGATCTCGTGGCGCCCGTCGCCGTCGAAGTCCGCCGTCACGATGGTGTGGCCGCTGCCGATGTCGTCGATGACCTGCCGGCGCCACTCGTCGCCGTCCTCGAGGTAGACGACCACCTGCGGCCCGTGCCAGGGCTCTATCGTCGTCACGAAGTTCCGCTCGCCGAGCCGCCCGGTCTCCACCTCGCTCGCCCCGCTCTGCGGCCACGGCGCGGGGTCGCCCGCCGCGACCTGCTCGCGGATCCAGTCGCCGTCCACGAAGCGGTGCACGTGGACGCCCGTGAAGCTGGCCGTGAACGCGGCGTCGCCCGCCGCATCGTCCCACGGCTTGACGAGCAACCCGTGCACCACGCCCTGCCCGGCATCGGTCACGGTGCGGCGCGTCCAGTCGTCCGGCCGGTACCAGTAGACCGGCACCGCGTCGCGATACTCGGGGGGCTCGGCCGCCGGGCCGGAGAGCGGCGCCGTCACCAGCACGGGACGGCCGGTGCCGTCGACGTCCGCCCAGCGGATGCGGTGCACGGTAGGCGTGCGGTCTACCTCGCGGGCCTCCCAGGGCTGGGTCGGGTCGCCGTTGTGCGTCAGCAGGGTCAGGATGCCGAGGCTGCTCGCGTGCGTCGTGCCGAAATCGTGGGCGAGCACCACCTCGGGAATCCCGTCGCCGTCGAGGTCGCGCGCCGCGGCATTGATGGCCCGCGTGATGCCGGTCGTCATCACGTGGCGCTCCCAGCCCGGGTTCTCGTACCAGGCCAGCTCGTCGAGGCGGGTCGAGAGGCCTATGACGTCGAGCCGTCCGTCGCGGTTCAGGTCGGCGACGACCGGCTGGTAGCCGCCCGCGAGCTCCGCGTCGATCGTGTGCGCCACGAGCGTCGGCCCGCCCTCCGCGCCGTCCTGCGCCGCACCGTTCGGGACCGCGGCGGGCAGGGTGAAGAGAACTCCCGCCGCCGACACGGCTGCGAGTGCAACGCGCGCGCCCTGGGTCATCCGGTTACTCCCTTCGACAGCGAATCGTTCGACGGCCTCCGGTCGCAGCGCCCTGCCGCGGCCGCTGGCGCCCTCGCATCCACCGGCCGCGGCGGCCACCCGTCTCCGCCGCGGTCCGGCGCCGGTCAGGCCCGCGGGAACCACTCGCCCCCGAGCACCGTCCCCCGCGGGAACAGGCGCTGGCCACCCCGGCGGATGTTCTCGTAGTTGTCGACGAACTCGAAGCGGCCGACTCGCAGCTCCAGCAGCGCCAGGTCCGCCCGCGCGCCGACGTGGAGCGTGCCGCGGTGGCGGAGGTGCGGGAAGACGCGCGAGGCATTCACGGTGACGCACGCCACCACCTGGGCCAGGGTCATGCCGGCGTCGAGGAACTTCGACATCACCTGCGGCAGATCGACCACGCCCGGCACGCTCCGGCTCGTGAGGTTGCCGTCGGTGGAGATGGTGTCGGGCAGGAAGCCGCTCTCCATGATGTGGTCGAAGGTGTCCCAGCGGAGGTGACCGACCCGGCCGTTCGCAACGTCAAAGTGGATGCCCCGGCGGCGGGCCTCCAGCACCTCGGGCCGGATGCGGCCATCGTCGTCGACGATGGCGTTGGGCGGCGGCGCATACATGTGGGTCACGATGTCGCCCGGCTTGAGCAGGGCCAGAATCGTCGAGAGCGGCGAGACCGTCTGGCCCATGTGGATCATCACCGGCACTTCGAACGGGGACGCCGCCTGCTGCGCGCGGCGCAGCACCTCGACGTCGTCCGCTGCCACGTTGCGCGACAACCGGGCCTTCACCCCGACCACGTAGTCCCGGTGGCGGGCGATGGCGTCCCGGGCCGCCCCCACGTCCGCGAGGTCGAGGTCCATCGTGTCGCCGCCGGGCAGGATGCCGGAGCGCCCGATGTTGACCAGCACGCGCCCCTGCTGGGGCGCCGCCCGGGCGACGGCGACCGGCCCGGCGATCGCCTCGGCGCCGGCCGAGCCGGAGTCGACCCACGCCGTCACCCCATCCTCGAGGCAGATGCGCGGCCCTGCCGCGTCGCGTGCGTAGTGCGTGTGGACGTCGATCAGGCCGGGAACCACAAGTCGGCCGCGCGCGTCGACCACCGGCGCGTCGCCCGCGTCGATGCCCGGCTCCACCGCCGCGATCCGGCCGCCGGCGATGGCCACGTCGCGGACGGCATCGAGCCCGAGCGACGGATCGATCACCCGCCCGCCCCGCACGACGAGGTCATGGGAAGCCGCGCGCAGTCCGGTCGCGCCGGCGCCGGCTGCCGCTACGGCGGCGGAAGCGAAGAAGTGGCGGCGGGTCATCAACATCTCTGGCCTCCCGGTCGGCGTGCAGAGGAGTGTCTGCGCCTTCGCGCAGCGTGTCAACCGCGGGTCAACGGGCGCAGAGGGACCCGGCGCCCATGCCGGGTCGGGCCCGCGCCGAGGAGGCCGGACCGTCCCGGCGGACCCGGATCAAGGGCCGCTCCGCTCCGGCGCGACGCGGCGAATCTCGCGCCAGCGACCATCGATCAGCAGTTGGGCCGGTTGGTACTCGATCTTGTAGCGCATCTTGGCCGACTCCGCGATCCAGAAGCCGAGGTAGAGGTACGGCAGGCCGCGGCGGCGGCACTCCTCCACCTGCTGGAGAATCGCGAACACGCCGAGGCTGCGGTCCGCCAGGTCGGGATCGAAGAACGTGTAGACGGCGGCCAGTCCGTCGTCGAGGGTGTCGGTAACGGCGGTCGCCACCAGCCGCCCGTCCAGCCGGGCGTTCAGGAAGAACGTTCCGGCCCAGCGCGTCCGAACCATGGAGAGCAACTGGCCGGGCGACGGCGGATACATCTCGCCGTCCGCGTGGCGGCCGCGGATGTAGCGATCGTAGAGACGGAGGCCCGCCGGGTCGGGGCTCGCCGGCTGCGTCCCGACCGTCAGGTCCGCGTTCTTCTTCAGCACGCGGCGGAAGCGCCGGCCCCAGCGGAACCGCTCCACCGCGACGCGGGTGGGCACGCACGCCTCGCAGGTCTCGCAGCGCGGGCGGTACAAATCCGCGCCGGACCGCCGGAATCCGGAGCGCGCGAGGTCCGAGTAGGCGGCAGGCGAGCGCGGCTCCACCGGGTGCAGCACCTGCGACCGCGCGTCCCGGTCCCCGAAGTAGACGCACCGATGGGGAATCACCAGGAAGTGCCGCGGCCGTTCCGGCGAGGGCGGGGGTGTCACTTCACGTCCAACAGATTGCGGCACCGCAGGCCCGGGTACATCGAGAAGCCGTGGTCGAGAGTGACCCATACGCAGCCGTGCTCCATCGCAAGCGCCGCGTGGTAGGCGTCAGGCACGCGGTTGCCGGTCGGGCGGCGCGTGGCGAACAGGCCGCGGAAGATGCGCCAATGGCCACTGCCCGGACGCAGTGGAGTCGCGCCTGGCTGTGCGAGTACGGCGTCGACGAAGGCCTCTGCCGTTTCGCCAGGAGTTGGCGGATGAAAGACACGCGGATGGGTCAGGATGCGCAGCACGCCGCTCAGGACCAGCTCCGAAAGACCGAGCGGCTCCCTGTCGGCAACCGCGCCGTCCAGCCACGCCCGGCAGAGGTCGTGATGGGTAGCGTCCGCTCGAAACGCGCCCACCAGGACGTTGACGTCAGGGCTCTGCATTCATCAGGTCCTCAAGGGCGGCGTTGTCCGTGAGGTCTACACCGGGCTGCACCCCCCGCCCGCGGAAGACGGGGATCGGCGGGCCGTCGGCGTCCGTGCGCTGCCGACGCGACAGGAACTCGCGCAACGCCTGATCGACCACCGCCTTCAGAGACCTTCGATCACGCGCCGCGCGCGACTTCGCCGCCTGTAGCAGCGCGTCATTGATGTCAACCGTGGTTCGCATGCACAAAAGCATATCCATGCATGTGCGTCGCTGCAACGGTCGCCGCGATCCGTGCGGAGCGTTCGCCTCTCGACCGCCCCTCTGCACGGCGCGTCATCGCGACGTGCCTTACGATTCGGCCGAACGGTCGGCGTCGAGGCGGCACTGCACGTGTCCGGATACCTCGCCGATTCTCTGCACGCGTTCTGCCAAGTCACTGCCGAGCGTCGGGTCGGCCCACGCGAACGCTCGGCGAAACTCGGACGCGAGCCGACGTCGTCGTCAGCCTCGCGGCTCGGAGGCAATCTCGCCAATCGCAGAGATCGCTCGCTCGACGCCCTGGCGGGAGACGTCGAGGTGGGTGACGGCGCGGATGGCGCCGCCGGCGCCGCTCACGCGCACGCCGGACGCCGCGAGGCGGTCGACGAACTCCCGATTGCTCAGTCCGAGCCCGCCCACGTCGAAGAAGATCATGTTGGTCTCCGGCTCCGCCGTCCGCAGGGCGATGCCGTCGATCCCGGCCAGGCCGCGCGCCAGCAGGCGGGCGTGCTCATGGTCTTCGGCGAGGCGTTCCACGTGGTGGTCGAGGGCGTAGAGGCATCCGGCGGCCGCGATCCCCGCCTGGCGCATGGCGCCGCCAAACAGCTGCTTGTAGCGGCGAGCGACGGAGACGAAGTCCCGCGTCCCGGCGAGCACGGCGCCGATCGGCGCGCCGAGCCCCTTGGTGAAATCGATCCAGACGCTGTCGACCTCCGTCGCGAACGTCGCCGCGGGAACGTCGCTCGCCACGCTGGCGTTCAGCAGCCGGGCGCCGTCCATGTGGACGGGCACGCCGCGCTGCCGCGCGCACGCCGAGACCGCACCGAGCTCCTCCGCCCGCCAGACGGCGCCGCCGCCGAAGTTGTGCGTCTGCTCGACGCAGACGAGCCCGACCGGCTGCCCGTAGGGCACCGGCACCGCGCCCACGCGGTCGAAGGCCGCCTCGAGCTCCGCGGCCGTGAAGATTCCGCGCGCGGTGGGAATCGGCTGCACCATGACGCCGGACGCGAGCGCCGCCCCGCCCGACTCCGCCCGGATCACGTGCGCCATCGCCTCGGCCACCAGCGCGTCCCCCGGACGCGTGTGCGTCTTGACCGCCACCAGATTGCACATCGTGCCGGTGGGGAGCCACAGCGCGGCTTCCTTCCCCAGCAGGTGCGCCACCCGCTCCTGCAGCCGGATGATGGTCGGATCCTCGCCCTTCTGCTCGTCCCCCACCTCGGCCGCCGCCATCGCGGCGCGCATGCCGGGCGTCGGCCGGGTCTCGGTGTCGCTGAAGAGGGAAACCGTGTCTTCGATTGCTGGCGTCATCGTCGGTGGCCGACGGGCGGCTGCCTGGGCGCTGCCTCAGGGCATGTGCTCCCTGGCCCGCGCGGACAGCTCCTCCTCGGTCAGCTTCTCCTGACGGGTGGCGAACATCCAGATGTTGCCGGCCCCGTCCTTCACGGCGGCGGTGCGGTCGCCATAGAACGTCGGCCGGTTCCTGCACGGACGCTGCCCCGCCTTCCAGTGCCCGAGAGTAGGTGGCGTCGGTATCCGGCACGTACACGTAGAACGCCGCGCTACCCCGGCGCCCGTCCGCGCCCCGTGCTACGGCAACGCGAACGCCACCAGCCGGGCATCGGGCCCGGCGCCGGTCGCGATCACGATGAACTGCCGGCCCGCGCGCGAGCGGTAGGTCATCGGGTTGCTGCTGGTCCGGAACTCGGTGGCCACGCGCGTCACCTCGCGGCCGGTCGTGGCGTCGAAGGCGTAGAGATAGGGGTCGCCGCCGCCGAGGAAGACGAGCCCGCCGCCCGTGACCAGCGGCCCGGGGGCACCGGGGGTGCCGAGGCGCTCGGGTAGGTCGACGCCGCGCAGGAGCGGATGCGCGCGCATGACGCGGCTCCCCTCGCCGAACGGGACGCTCCAGGCGATGTCGCCCGCGTTCAGGTCGATGGCGACCAGCCGGGCGTAGGGCGGCTTGATGAGCGGGATCGGCCCCAGCCGGCTCCGCTCCGCCGCGACGTAGCCGCCGAGGCCCCGGAAGATGCCGGCGGAGCCGCCGCGCGGGCAGTTGTTGGTGTAGGCGACGTCGACCTCCGGCAGGTCGGGGTCGGTCTCGCAGACCTGGTTCGGCGAGACGCCCTCCGAAGTCCGGACGTAGAGCCGGTTGGTGGCCGGGTCGAGCGCCGCCCCGCCCCAGTTGGCCCCGCCGTCGACGCGCGGCCGCTGCAGCGTCCCGCGCAGGCTGGGCGGCGTGAAGAGCGGCCCCAGCCGGTAGGTCCGGAGCTCCTCGACCGCGAGGCGGTGGATCTCCGGCGTCAGGTCGTTCGCGTCGTCGAGCGACACGCCCTGCGCGGCGAACGGCGGCGGCTTCGTGGGGTACGGCTGGGTGGGGTACGGCACCTCCCCCGGCACGTCGGTCTCGGTGTCGACCGGCCGCTCCTCGATGGGCCAGACCGGCTCGCCCGTCACGCGGTCGAAGACGTAGGTGAAGCCCTGCTTCGAGACCTCGGCCACGGCGTCGATGGTCCGCCCGTCGACCTCGAGCGTCATCAGGTTCGGCGCCGAGGTGAAGTCGTAGTCCCACAGCCCGTGGTGCACGGCCTGGAAGTGCCACTCCCGCTGGCCGGTCCGCGCGTCGAGGCAGACGAGCGACTCGGCGAAGAGGTTGGCGCCGAGCCTCCGGCCACCCCAGTAGTCGCTGCTCGGGGTGCTGGTCGGGACGTAGAGCAGGCCGCGCTCGGCGTCCAGCGACATCAGCCCCCACACGTTGGCGTGCCCGGTGAAGCGCCACGAGCCGTCCTCCCACGTGTCGGCCCCGAAGGCGTCGTTCGACTGCGGCACGGTGTAGAACACCCAGCGCCGCTCGCCGGTGTGGACGTCGAACGCCTGCACCGACCCCGGCGCGTCGAAGCGCCGCTGGATGCGGTCCGGTACGCGGCTCCCGACGATCACGAGATCCTCGAAGACGACCGGCGGCGACGTCTGGTCGAACATCTCGTGCGTCACGGGATTCGGGAAGTTCTCCGTCAGCAGCACCCGCCCGTCGTCGCCGAACGAGGTGATCTGGGAGCCGTCGGCCGCGTCGAGCGCATACAGGCTGTCGCGGCTGTTGATGAAGACGCGCATCTCGTCGCCCGTGCCCGCCGCCCGGTTGCCGTTGGCCGGCCAGACCGCAACGCCCCGGTGCTTGAAGCCCCCCGGCGGGCCGCCGCGCGGGCCCGTGCGCCACGCCTCGGGGTCGAACGCCCAGAGCTCCTCCCCCGTCTCGGCGTCGAGCGCCACGACGCGCGAGTACATCGTCGAGACGTAGACGACGTTGTCGATCATCAGCGGCATCACTTCGAAGCTGCCCGGCCGCGTCCGGAACTCCTGGTTCGGAAGCTCGTTCGGCTCCCACGTCCAGGCCACCTCGAGCCGCTCCACGTTCGACGCGTCGATGTCGGCCAGCGGCGAGTACTTCGACGCCGCCTGGTCGCTGCCGACGAACGGCCACTCGACCATCTCGCCCGTCTGTTGCGCCGCTACGGAGGCACCAGCAATCAGCACGATGACGGCCGTGAGTGACTGTGTCGCTCTGCGCATCCGCCGAGTCTACCGCGGTGAGCTCCTACGAAGCACTCCCGTCACGAACCGGCCGGGATGGGTCCGGTCGGGCGGATGCAGGAAGGGGATCCACCCGATTCTGAATCGCAGGGAGCGCCTACCGCGAGTCGAAGCGGACCAGGGTGCGGTCGATCATGTCGATCTTCGGGCGGCCGGAGGCGGCCATGTTGCGGGCGAGCTCGGTCTGGAGGATCTCGAGGACGGTCCGGACGCCCTCCGCGCCGTAGGCGGCAAGGCCCCACATGGGCGGGCGTGCCACGAGAACGGCGGTGGCGCCGAGGGCGAGGCCCTTGAGAACGTCCGTGCCGCGCCGGAAGCTGCCATCGACGAGGACGGGCACCCGGCCGGCTACCGCGTCGGCGATCGCGGGCAGCACGTCGACGGCGAGGGTCTCGCCGCCGCCGGGCAGGCCGCCGTGGTTCGAGACGACCAATCCGCGGGCGCCGGCCTCGAGCGCGGTCTCGGCGTCGCCCGTGCTCATGATCCCCTTGACCACGACGGGGACGTCGACCGCCGCGGCGAGCCGGGCGACGGCGTCCCAGTCCGTGGGCGCGGGCCGACGGGCGGCGGACACGCCGACGGTGACGCAGATCGCCCCGCAGCCGGCGTCGACCGCCTGCGCCGCGTCGCCCTCCAGGTCGCCCGCATCGGCGTAGAGCTGGTACCAGACGGGCTCCTCGCTCGCCGCGACCACCTCGGCGAGCGAGCGGCTCGATTGCCGGGTGACCACCATCACCGCTTTCGCGGCGGACGCGCCGCGCGCCGTCGCCAGCTCGCCGTCGGGATGGAGCTCGCCCTGCCGCGCGACCGGACCGACGATGATCGGGGCGAACATGTCGTGCCCGAACAGCCTCGTGGTCAGGTCGAGGTCCATCGCGTAGACCATCAAGCGCTGGCGGAAGGTCATCCGGTCGAACGAGGTGCGGTGGCCGCCGCGAATCGCCTCGAAGCGCTCGCGCGACAGCACGAGCCGCGCCATCGCCTCGAACTCGGGGACGTTGACCAGCTCGAGCACCGGCGCCAGCCGATCCGACCGCGGGGCGCCGCCCCCCCGCCCCCCCCCGCCCCCGGGACGGGGGGGCGTTGGCCCAGCGGGCCCGCGGGCCCCGGCCGATCCGACGGCGGGGCCCCGCCCCCCGGCTCCCCCTGCGCCTGCACGAGGGGCGAGCCCGCCACGAACCGGCCGAACCGCCGCAGGGAATCGCGTCTGTCGACCTTCATTGCGCTACGCCTGTCCCGCCCGACTCCTGGCCCGCCATGTGCTGCCTGACGGCTCCGCCAGGCACCCAACCAACCCTCCGGGAGCGCCGTCCTACGGCGCAGGCTCCTACGGGAAATCCGCCTTCACGATGCTCCGGTCGATGTCGGCGATCGACGCCACGCCGGCCGCCGCCATCGCCTGGCGAAGCTCCGCGTCGAGGATCTCGAGCACCCTCTGCGCGCCCTCCTCCCCGAACGCGCCGAGCCCCCACCGCGAAGCCCGGCCGAAGCAGACGGCGTCGGCGCCGAGAGCAAGCGCCTTCAGCGCGTCGCTGCCGCGGCGGAAGCCGCTGTCGATCAGGACAGGAACGCGTCCGCCCACCGCCTCGACCACCTCCTCGAGCACCTCGAGGCTGGAGGGGCCGTAGTCGATCGCGCGCCCCCCGTGGTTGGAGACGATGATGCCGTCGACGCCGTGCTCCAGGCACTTGCGCGCACCCTCGCCGGTGAGGATGCCCTTGGCCAGCATCGGGACCTCGCACATGGGCCGCAGGTCGTCGAAGAGCTCCCACTCGTACCACAGTCGGCCGGGGTTGACGCGGTAGGGATTGGCCGGGTTCTCGGGCACCCGCCGCGTCACGCGGCGCGGCGTCCCGCCCAAATGGCGATCGTGGAGATCGCGCTCGTAGTAGGAAGCCTGCTGGTCGATGGTCACGACGATCGTCTGCGCGCCGACCTCCTGCGCCTCGCCGAGCGCGACCCGGTTGGGCTCCGTCTCGCGCGTGGCGTAGCGCTGGAACCAGAGCGGTCCGTCCGCTCCCCGGGCGATGCGCGCGAAGGGGAAGCTCGACGCGTTGCTCACGATCATCGTGGTGCCGGTCGTGGTCGCCGCGCGGTGCATGCCGAGCTCGCCGTCGGGATGGAGGTCGCGCTGGCGGGCCGTCGGCGCGAGCATGATCGGGCTCGGCATGCGGTGGCCGAACAGCTCCGTCGACGTGTCCACGGCCGCCGGGTCGACTCCCCCGCGGCCGATGAGCTGCACCCAGTCGAACGCGTCGCGGTTGCGGTAGAGCGTGAACTCCGACTCGGTGCCGTGGGCCGTGTAGTCGTACACCGCGAGCGGCACGTTGGCGCGGAAGACCGGCTCGAAGTCGAACACGTCGCGCATCTCGTCGAAGCCGAGGAAGCGCCGGTGCGGACCGAGCGGCCACGGGTCGCGCTGCGCCTTGAGCAGGGCGGGCGACCCCGCCAGGAACGAGGCGAGCCCGCCGAGCGCCTGCCGGCGCGTGATGCTTCCCCGCCACCGCCGTTCAAACGTACCCACGGGCGCCTCCCCCCGCACGCGAACCGTGCCGCCGGAAACCGGTGCGTGCCGCCGGACACCGGTCCCGGCATGCCTCCGTCGACTCCTGTGGGCTCACGTCGGTTAGCGCCCACCCGAGCAGAGGCCAGCCGTCCCTACACGCCGAGGTGCCGCCGCCAGAAGCCCACGGTGCGGTTCCACGCCAGCGCCGCGCCCGCCTCGTTGTAGCGCGGCGTCGAGTTGTTGTGGAAGCCGTGCAGCGTTCCCTCGTACATCTCCATCTCGTAGTCGACGCCGTGCTCCTTCAGCGCGGCTTCGTAGGCGGGCCACATGGCGTTGATGCGCGGATCGTGGCTGGCGTAGATGATGAGGATGGCGGCCTCGATCCGACCGACGTCCTCGGTCGCGGCCGAGGCGCCGTAGAAGGGCACGCCGGCCTGCAGGTCGGAGCCCAGCTCGACCGCGAGTCGGTTGGTCATGCCGCCGCCCCAGCAGAACCCGGTGGCGCCGAGCTGCCCGTTGGAGAGATCGTGGCCCTTGAGGTAGCGGGCGCTGTTGATCATGTCCCGATCGAGGCGGGCGGGCTCGAGGCTCCGCTGCAGGGTGCGGCCGTCGTCGTCGTTGCCGGGGTAGCCGCCCACGGGCGACAGCCCGTCCGGCGCCAGCGCCAGGAAGCCGGCCACGGCGGCCCGCCGCGCGACGTCCTCGATGTGCGGGTTGAGGCCGCGATTCTCGTGGATCACCACGACGGCCGGGAACGGTCCGTCGCCGCTCGGCTGCACGAGGTAGCCGCGCATCGTCCCCGACGTGCCGCCGGGCGAGTCGTACTCGACGTAGTTCGCCCTGATGCGCGAGTCGGTGAACGAGATCGTCTGCGCCGCGGCATAGCGCGGCATCAGCGCCTGCGCCATCCAGAGGGCGGAGACGCCGCCGATGGTGAGCGCGGCGGCGCGGCTCAGGAACTCGCGCCGGTCGATGTAGCCGTGGCAGTACTCGTCGTACAGGTCGAAGACGCGCCGATCGATCTCCTGGTCCCGGGTCGGCCGTTCCTGCGGCTGCTGTTCTGCCATTGGTTCGCTCCCTGTCTCGTGCACCCGATCGGTCCGGACCCGACTATAGCGCAGCCCTCCGGCCCTCGTCCGGTCCGTAGTGCGCCGGCGCACGCTGGCGGCACGTCTTCTCCCCGCCGCGTGGCCTGCGCCAAGGCCGCGCAGCCGATCCCCCGGTCGATCACTCCCCCGGCGTCGGGACGAACTTCTGCACGCGCCCACCAAGCTGCGCCACGTACACCGCCCCGTCGTGCCCGACGGTCATGCCGTGCCCGCCCGCGCCGTCCGGCAACTCCGCCCGGATCGTGCCGTCGAGGTCGCGCAGGGCGGGGCCGGCCCAGATCTGCTGCTCGCGGGTCACGAAGAGCGCCTGCACGCCGGTCAGGTCCGCCCACTCGTCGAGGAATGCGCCGTCGGCGTCGAACACCTGCACGCGGCGGTTGTCTCGGTCGACGGCGTAGACCCGTCCGTCCCCGGCCACCGCGATGCCGTGCGGCAGGCCGAACTCCCCCGGCCCCGTTCCGCGGGAGCCCCACTCCGCGACGTACTCGCCGTCGGGGGCGAAGCGCACGATGCGGGGGTTGCCATAGCCGTCGCTGACGTAGATGTCGCCGCCGGGGGCGAACGCGATGTCGGTCGGCAGGTTGAAGGTGTCGCGGCCGGCGCCGGCGACGCCCCGCGTGCCGAGCTGCATCAGGGTCTCACCAGCCGGGCTCAGCTTGTAGACGACATGCCCGGGGGCGTCGACCACCCAGACGTTGCCGTCGGCATCGACCCGGATGGCGTGCGCCCCGCACGCGTAGCAGCCGGCCGGGCCGTAGGTCGCGGTGTACCCCGACGCGCCGGGGGCGCGGGCGTCCGCCGGCACGCCCCCGACCCGCGCGTTGCTGAAGAGCCCTTCGCCCCACGCGCGCACGAATGCGCCGTCCGGCGCGAACACCACGATCGGCAGCGCCCCGCGATGCAGGACATGGATCGAGCCGTCCGCCCCGGTGGCGACGGCAACGATCTGGCCCAGGTTCCACGGGGCCGGCGTCCCGGCGGCCGAGGTGGCCGGCAGCGGCCATGCGGGAACTTCCTCGTAGGTCTGCGCGGCGGCAGGGGCTGCCACTACGGCCGCCGCCGCCAGGATCGACATGCACACGGCTCGACGCCTGTCTCTCACGGCACACCTCCTGCCGAAGCTCGGCCCTCCGGCCGCGCGCGGACTCGAACCCGACCGGGTCCATCCTATCCGACGCCGCCCCGCGCGATTCACGCGGCCGCCGCGCGAGGTCGTTCGCCGGCCCCTGCGCCGACGCCGGTCAACCGCTCCCGCGCCGCCCCATCGCGCGCGAAGGCCGGAAACACAGCCGCACTCTCTGTAGTTTCAGAACTTCTTGACACTACAGGATGATTACGCAGATAATCCTGACGGGCGAGCGGTTCCCAATGGACCACGCCCCTTTGGAATGACCCGGCTCGACACACGCTCGACCACGCACCCTGGCGACATGGACGCCGCGACCGCGGACGTGCGCGCCGAGCTCGTCCAGCTCTGGTCCCGGCTGGGGCAGTTCTGGGGCATCCCCGCCGGCACGGCGCGCGTCTATGCCTGGCTGCTCGGCCGTCCGCACGGTGCCGGGAGCGACGAGATCATGGCCGGGCTGACCATGAGCCGCGGCGCGGTCAGCACGGCGTGCAAGGAGCTGCGCGACTGGGGCCTGGTGGTCGCCGTCCAGGACCCCGGCCAGCGGCGCGTGCGGCATGCCGTCCAGGACGATCTCGCCACCGTCGTCCGGAGCATCGTCCAGACACGGAAGCGCCGCGAATGGGATCCCATCCTGGCCGGGGTTCGGGACTGGATCCCGCGACTGGAATCGGCCTCCTCCGAGGAAGCCGCCGTGCTTCGGAAGCGCCTCGAGTCGATCGAGGCGTGCGTCGGGATGGCCGACGCCATGGCGCAGCGCTTCCTGGAGGGCGGGATGTTGAGCGGACTCGGGTTGCGGACGATCACCGCCGCCGCCCGAGCCGGGACGCGCAGGCATGGGAGAGCGAACAGCAAGCCGACAGCATCACGCAGGAAGGCGACATGAAGATACTGCTCACCGGAGGCACGGGCTTCATCGGCTCCCGGCTCAAGGCTCGCCTCGAGCACGCGGGCCACACCGTCCGCGTCGTCAGCCGGGGCGCCGGCGGCGACGTGACGTGGGAGGCCGACGCGCTGCGCGCGGCCGTCGGGGAGAGCGAGGCGGTCGTCCACCTTGCCGGCGAGCCCCTGATCGGGCGGCGCTGGACCGCCCGGCAGAAGGAGCGCCTCCGGACGAGCCGCGTCGACACCACGCGCCAGCTCGCCGAGGTCGTCGCCGAGGCGAAGCCGCGCGCGTTCCTCACCGCATCGGCCATCGGCTTCTACGCCCCGGACCTCGAGCGGCGCTACACCGTGGGCGACGAACCGGGGGACGACTTCCTCGGGCGGCTCTGCGCCGAGTGGGAGGCGGCCCGCCAGCCGGCGATCGACGCCGGGGTCCGCACCGCCTCGGTGCGGATCGGTGTCGTGCAGGAGCCCGGCGGAGGCGCCCTCCAGAAGATGCTGCTTCCCTTCCGGCTGGGAGTCGGCGGCCCGGTGGCGAGCGGCCGGCAGTGGGTCTCCTGGATCCACATGGAAGACCTGCTGCGCATGTTCGAGTGGTTGCTCGACGACGAGTCCGCGCACGGGATCTACAACGGCACCGCCCCGACGCCGGTCACCAACCGCGAGCTGTCGAAGGCCCTCGGGCGGGTGCTTCGGCGACCGGCGATCTTCCCCGTCCCCGGCTTCGCGCTGCGGATCGCCCTCGGCGAGGTAGCGGTACTGCTGACCGAAGGGCAGCACGTGGCACCGACGCGCGCCCTCGCCGGCGGCTTCTCGTTCCGCTTCCCGGAGATCGAGCCCGCGCTGCGCGACCTGCTCGCGTGACGTTCGGCCCCGACGAGTCCGGAGGCAGAGCGCGCTCCGAGCGTCCGGCCTCCGCCGCGCTCTCCGGAGGGGACCTTCGCGACGGACTGACGCACCGGTGGCACGGGCGACCGGGCGCGCGTGATACAGTCCCCCTCGATGCGAGGCGCCGCCGTGGCGGCCGTCGGAGCAGGAGGTGTGACGTGGGCGAGACGACGACGCTCGTGACAGCGGTCGTTTTCTTTGCGTTCCTGGGTGTCTCGATCCTCGGGGTGAGCGGGGCGCTGGTGGCGGGAGTGGCCCAGGCGCTGTCCCCGAGGGCGGCCGACCTCACCATCAAGACGATCATCGCCACGCTCGCCGTGGCGTTCGTCGTCAGCCTGTTGGCGATCGGACTGCAACTCGTCGTGCCCGCCGAATAGCCCCGCTGCACCGCCGCCGCGGGAGGCGGCGCCGGACCGCGCCACCCTGGCGGTCCGGTGTGGATCACGCCGGTGCGGATCACGCCGGCCCCTCCCACGCCGCCCGCCGTCGCGCGGCCGGGCGGACAGCGATCAGCCCTGTCAGCGTTCCGGGCCGAGCGGGCGCGTGATGAGGTCTGCGTACATCGCGTAGAACCGCTCCAGGTCCAGATCCAGCATCGCCTCGACGACCGATCCCCCCGGCTCCACGGACGAGCCGCCGTACGAGGGGCCGAACGTCGTCTCCACCCGAATCGGCAGCCGCTCCGAACGCGTCACGACCGACGGGTCGATGAGCCACGCCGCGGTGATGCAGTCCCAGACGTACTGCGTCGCCCCCGGCCCGCCCGCGAACGCGGGACCCATGTCGTGCCGCATCAGACGCGTGAGGGGCGTGTCGGCGGCGACCATGCGCTCGAAGAGCGGGCGGTGCAGCGGGGCGTGGTTCGTGATGTCGAGACCGAACATCACGACGCGGGGGAACGCGGCCCCGAGGACCTCGGCCGCGGCCTCGGGATCGAACCAGAAGTTGAATTCGGCGGCCGGGTTGACGTTGCCCGGCACCCGCGCGTTGCCGCCCATGAAGACGAGGCTCCGCAGGCGCCCGGCAAGGCCGGGCTCGCGCCGCAGGGCGAGGGCTACGTTCGTCAGCGGCCCGACGGCCACCAGCGTGATCTCGCCGGGGTGTCGGGCCGCGGTCTCGACGATGTACGACACGGCGTCGGTCGGCCGGGGGCGAACGGTCGCAAAGCGCCCCCCGTGCGGCGGTTCCACGGCGGGGCCGGCGTCGAAGGCGCCCTTGAACGAGATCGGTCCCCAGCGGGCTTCCTGGCGGGCCGCCCGCTCCGGCGTGTTGACGAGAGGAGCGGGGGCCCCCAGGTACAGCGGAACGTGGGAGGAGCCCGTCAGCTCCAGCAGGTGGAGCATGTGCTCGGCGCCCTGGGGCACGGTGTGGTTGCCGGCGACCACGGTGATGCCCTCGATCGCTACCCGATCGGGGCGCCCGAGCAGCATCGCCAGCGCCGCCGCGTCGTCGTTGAAGACCGCCGAGTCCGTGTCGAAGATGATGCGGTGCACGTCAGTCGGCGCCTGCCGGCGCCAGCGCCCCAGGCGGGCGCGTCCGGACTCCTTCACGTCTGCCAGCGCCTTCCCCCGGCGGCGGGCAGTTGCCCGCCGAGAGAAGGGCTCATCGCCGGATGCCGAACGTGTCGCTCGGCGGAAGAAGGCGGTCTTCAGTAGATGATGAACTCCAGGAGGTTGGCGTCGGGGGCCCGGGTGTACCGCCGCCCCGCCCCCCCTGCCGGGGCGACGGCCCCTCGATGCCCTCCGCGCCCACGCGCGCGAGGGTCTCCTCCAGCTCGGCCGCGCTCCGGCCCCAGACGAAGCAGAAGTCGCCGCACGGCGGCACCGCCCTGGGCGCCCGGAGCGTGAACGCGCCGCCCTCCCAGATGTGCGGCCGGTGGAAGTTGATCTTGTTGTCGCCGAAGTGGACGGAGCAGATCCGCTCGCCCTCCATCACCTCGAAGCCCAGATCGCGGTAGAACGCCACCATCGCGGCGGTGTTCCGCATCGGGACCGCGACGTGGTCGAAGCGCACGATGGCCGGCGACGCCTGCGCGCGGCCGACCCCGTGCCCCAGCCCGGTCGCGGCGAGGGCGGCCCCGGCGCGGGCGGCGTGCTTCAGGAAGCGCCGCCGCTCGGCCGCCCGGGGACGTCCCGTCCGGGAACTCTCAGTATCCATCTTGCCTCTCCCTCGGCTACGGCGCAGACTCCTAGCCCACCATTCGTCGCCTGACGGCTCCGCCTGGTGCCCAACCATGCCTGCTAGGAGTCTGCACCGTTCTACGGCGCAGACTCCTAGAACGCGTCGAGACCTTCGGTCAGCTCGACGTAGGTTCCCCAGGGGTCGGTGAAGAAGGCGATGCCCAGTCCGAGGCCCTCGATCACCTCGTAGGGCCGGTCGAAGGTGACGCCCTTGGCAGCCAGCTCGTCGCAGAAGGCCTCGAGGTTGTCGACCTCGAAGCCGATGTGGTCGAGGCTCCGTCCCTGCGTGCCGGCGAGCTCCGCCGAGTTGGGCGACCAGGTCAGGTTGACGCCGGGGAGATCCGCCGCCTGGAACGAGCCGCGCATCCCGGGCGCGGCGCCCAGCATCTCGACGTACCACGCCTTCATCGCGTCGACGTCGTTGGCGTCGAAGTGGATGTGGTGCATCGCGATCGGCGAGGCCTGGCCGCGGTTCTCCACCAGCTCCACCTTCACCTCGTCGGGGCCCATGACGTACGCGATGTAGGTGTCCTGATCGGCGATGTACGCCATGTCGTCCACCACCTCGAGGGCGGGCGGCAGCTCCTCGCGCGTGACGATGGGATAGCCCGCCTCGCGCACCGTCGCCAGCGCCGCGCGGACGTCGGGCACCCAGAAGCCGATGTGGTTCACGGTCGTACCCTTCGTGCCGCCCTCGGGCGCGCGCGGGGTGACGAAGACCAGCACGTTCGTGAACTTGAAGAGCTCTCCCTGCCCCAGGGGTGTCGGCGTGCCGCCGAGGGCATCGACCCAGAAGTGGCGGTGCTGGGCGACGTCGGTCACGTTCAGGTGGTGATGGCCGTAGACGACGCGCCCCTCGGAGGCCGCCTCGAGCTGGGCGGAGGCAGTGGAGGCTCCGGCGACGAGGAGCAACGCGGCAACGGCGACGATGGCTGGGAGTCTCATCCTGGCGGTCCTTTCGGGAACGGGTGCGGTCGAAGGGGTCAATAGCGGAACAGGTACGAGATCTTGCCGAAGACGGCGCGGTTCTGGCGCAGCAGTTGCGCGGTCGGGAACAGCAGGCTGTCGATCTGCCGGCCCTGCTGGTAGCGGGCGTCGTAGCCGAGATGCGCCACCGTCCCCGCGTTGATGCGGTAGGTCAGCAGCACGTTGTTGCCCAGCGTCACCGCCAGCGTGTTGTGCTCCATGATGTGGCGCAGCAGCAGCCGGTCGGTGAACTGGTACGTCGTCCGGGCGCGGACGATCTTGACGTTGAAGATCTCGGTCCCCTCGATCGGGTTGTCGAAGGCGCTGTAGACGCCGGTGAGCTCGGTGCGGAGGCGTGAGGTCGCGTTCCAGCGAACCAGGAAGTTCCCGCTGGTCGACCGGCCGAGGAACGGGCTGGTGCTGTAGTAGACGCCGTCCCCCAGGTTGATGCCGCCGACGATCGACAGCACCCGCCCGCTGATGACGCCGAAGAAGCCGTAGCCGTTCTTCCGGAAGTCGATCTCCTCGTAGCGTTCCAGCGTACGGCTGACGGTGCCGAAGAAGTTGACGTTGTTCCGGAGCTGGATGCTCGCCATCCCCTGGATCTGCTCGTCCTGCAGCACGCCAGTAAAGTCGTACAGTCGCAGGTAGGTAACGCTCGGACCCCAGCTCAGGATGGTCGACTCGGGCCACCAGCGGTACGAGAGATTGGCGCTCGTCTGTTGCAGATCGACGCGCGGGACGAAGCCGGTCGCGGTCCGGAAGCCGGGCGCGATGCGGCTGTGCGAGACGCCGTAGCCGAGGTTGCGGCCCTGGCTCGTGAAGTCCGCCTCGAACACCTCGCCCGCCAGCGCCCCGTCCACGTCGTCCCGCGTCTCGGAGGCGATGGCGAGGAAGTTCACCCGCGTCGTGCGGTTGAGCCGGAACCGCCCGTCGACGCCGGCTATCCGGTTGAACGTGTCGCCGAACTCCCGCGCCGTCGCGATGCCGCCGATGTACGAATCCCCGTAGAGATCGTAGCGCCCGCGGCCGATGAACGACTGCGCGGAAGCGCCGAACATCGGATCCGACCGGTCGTCGAGACGTCCCGGCGCCTCGTCGTCGGCGACCACCACGCCGAGCGTAGCGTCGCCGACCTTCCCGGTGAGCTTGGCGCCCAGCCGGGGATCGACGATGGTGCGGGTGTGCACCAGCGTGATCGGCGTCGCGGTCTGGAAGATCTCCTGCCCCTCGAGGAAGAACGGGCGCTGCTCCGGGTAGAAGAGCGCGAAGCGCTGGTTCGTCTCCACCTGCGGCCGGTCCGATTCGATCTGCGAGAAGTCGGGATTGTAGGTGAAGTCGGCCGTCAGGTTGGGCGTGATGCCGTACTTCACGCCGATGCCCAGCTCCCCGTCCGGGTCGCGCTCGTCGTAGCTGCCCGTCCCGGCGTCGAGCGATCCGAACTGCACGCCGGTCAGCTCCGGCAGGATCTCGATGTTGCGACTCTGCGACAGGTCCGCGAGTCCTTCGATCACCCCGAACTGGGTCAACTGTCCGGACACGGCGCGGGAGATCGGAGCCCACGACTGGGCCTCGGACTTGCCGCGGATGATGCGCGTGATCTGGAAGCCCCAGCGGTGCGGGGCGCCGCCGGGGCGCGCCGGGTAGCGCAGGCTCTTGAAGGGGATCGCCATCTCGGCCGTCCACCCGTCGCTCACGACGACGCCGCCGGTCTCGAACAGGGCGTTCCAGGAATCGTCGCCGAAGATGCCGAAGGCGCCGGACGAGCCCATCCCGCTCATGCCGCCCCCGCCGCCGCCGGCCCCGGTGCCGCTCGACGACCCGGAGGACATCGACATCCGCCGGCTCGAGCTGCTCACCCGGCCGGTGGCGTTGACGATCGAGTCGCCCTGCACGCCGTAGCCGTTCACGGTGAACTGGTAGGCCCGCTGCTGGTCGAGGAAGGTGTCGAACAGCACGGATATCCGGTCGTCGCCCCGAATCTCGTCGCGATCGGCGCGGAAGATGCGCATCATGCCGGGGTCGGAGTAGTGGGCGTAGAACGCGAAGTAGAGATTGTCGTCGTCGTAGGCCATCCAGACCTCGGTCCGCTCCGAGCCGGGCGCTCCCTCGACCGGCGCGATCTGGATGAACTCGGTCAGGTGGGTCGCGTTCCGCCACACGGCGTCGTCGAGGCGGCCGTCGATGCGCGGGGCCTCCCGCGTGCGGACGATCACCGCGGTCGGCCGGACGGCAAGCGGCGGAGCCGAGAACCCACCGGGACGTGCCCGGCGGCGGGCCGGAGGCTGCGTGGCGGTTCTGTCGGCATCCTGCGCTGGTCCGGCGGGTCCTGCGGGCGGTCCTCCCGGGCCGGGCGGTGGGGTGCCGGCCATCGCCAGGGTCCCCGTCACGCCCTCGGCCAGCCCGAGCGGGGGCGCACCGACGCCCCCGGCGTCGGGCGGCGCCGGGTCGAGCCGCTCCCCGCCAGGGGGGAGCGCCGCGGGCGCGAAGCGCGGCGCCGGAGGCTCCGCGCGCCCGGCGGGGGTCGCGTCCGACAAGCGGCTGCCGGCCCCGGCCGCGGGCGGCACGGGCGGCACGGGCGGCACGGGCGGCACGGGCGGCACGAGACGCTCGACCAGAGCCTCCGCAATTGCATCCTGGGCGTCGAAGATGTCGCGCAGGGTGCTGTCGACGTGCGCGCTGTAGGCGATGCCGCCGGTGTCCACGGCCA
>MKWU01000405.1_pt1 | contig 82682 bp, 97 predicted proteins | sample 809101 | NCBI WGS metagenome assembly MKWU01 (sample SAMN05860141, study PRJNA318959) | sponge metagenome | host: Aplysina aerophoba | place: Slovenia: Piran, Adriatic Sea, Gulf of Piran | collected 2013-05-07 | reverse complement strand
CCTCCTCGCCCGCATTGCCGCGAAACTGGCCGCCGTCAATGTCGGCTGCTGGCTCAATCGCCTCTTCGGGCGCCCCCCTTGGGCCTTTGCTACCCTCTTCCCCGCCTAACAATGTGCATCACACGTCTGAGGTGGGCGGATATGACGCCTTTTGGGGGAGGAGGCCAGCGAAGAGATCTCCGCTGTGCCCGCCACATGGAAGCCCCCGCTGCGGGACGCGCCCTGTTGTGACCGTCTCAGCGCCGCCCGCCCCCGGCAAACCCCCTATCTTGCATCACCCGTTCCTGAAGGGGGGCTACAGGCGCCCGCGCCCGGCCCTAGTCATTTGACTAGGGACAAACCTGGCGGCTTGGTGTACGGCAGTGACCCACATGAACAGGTTCTTGGCAGACCTTACCCGAGCGCTAAACGCCTTTGTCGGGCTTTGCCTGATCCTCGTGGGCGCGGGGCTTGGAGCATATAGCCGTTGAGGAACGCGAGTTAAGGGCTCAGATGAAAGACGGGGGCATTAATTAATGACAAGCTTTGAACGAGCATTCGACGACGTGGAAGAAGCTGCGGCTTCGACTCTGAAGTCTGCAACAGACTTGGCAAAACTCGCTAGGGCGTTGCAGAAGGCGGCCCAAGACGGAAACAGCAACGCAATTAAAAGGGTTTGTTCGAGGCTTGATCCCGCGCTGGGTTCTCTGAGGCAGGAAGTTGCAAACGCTACTGAAACTTGGCCTTTTACGGATGAGGAAGAAGAAAACTATCTCAAAGAACACTATGTGAACGAGCTGTGCCATACGGCAAAAGAAAAGAAATTGAGCATCCATGAAAGAGATGGCCGGTTGATTTCGTATCCGTCCATAGCTCAAGTCTTGCCTGGGGACCGTGCTGTCAGAATTGACAGAAAGAAGGTCTCGACTTTAAGACCGTCCCGCTTGGTAGAACTCCTCATTGAAAGACAGAAAAAACCGCCCCGATTTAGGTCGGATGCTTTTCTGGAGGCATTGTACGCGATGTACTTACTCATATCGAGAGAACAGTCTTCTACACGTTTAATCAACGGTGGATATGGTCCTGTCGTCCCTTTGGCCGAGGTGTATAAGGCATTTACCTCTCTGCCCGGAAGTAAGCGTGAATATGACAATATAGATTTTGCCAGGGACATTTATTCCTTGGAAGCGAACGGTCCATCCCATACCAAGAAAGGAGCGCGTGTATCTTTCCCTTCTTCGACAGGTGCGAAAAGAGCCCGCGACACCTTCCAGTTTGTAGGCCCAGACGAGCAGCTTATCACGTATTACGGAATCCAGTTTTCCAGGGGCGAATAATGGCGAACGAAATACCACTTTACGATTGGCTCAAAGTTCTTAATGACGAATACTTATCGACTTTTATCGCAGAGGGTGGTGCGTCCATCAAATTTGCGGTGACGCCAGAAAGCCGAAAACTGGAACTCTCTGAAGCGATAGAGAGTCGGTGCAGGGACCTGGATTACATTGTCGTGAAACTCAACGCGGCGAAAACCAAAATCCATATGCCGCAGGATATTTTTTTCGAGATGGCACGCCAAGTAGAGTGGCGCCGGTTGGCCCGACGCCTGATTTTGCGTTTGGCCAAAGAAGGAGGCTATCAGGTCGATAATATCGACCCCAGAACGGCTGAGAACATCTTTGAAACGGTGGCACACGTCAACAATCTCGACTTGCAATTTGTCCTTCAGGAATTGCGGCCAAAAATACAAGACGAGGTCTTCAAAGAATACAGCATGGCCAAAGATTTCAGAGTCGCCATGACCCACCTTTGCTGGTCAGAGAACAGTCGTCCAAATCAATATGGGGGTCAGCCGTTGATTGATTGGCTCACAGGAATGAACACAAAAGTGAGCAGTGTAAAATCGTTTTCCATCAACACTGCGATAAACCGTGTTACTGCGAGGCATTTCATTGAATCGGCCCTCTTCTGGTTCCGACACACAGGATGTGGGGGAACGGTGATATTAATCGACAACTCCCGCGTGGCGATTCCTCGGAATCCAAGAGACGGTCTGCGGTATTACACAAGAGCAATGGTCCTGGACCATTATGAGCTTCTGAGAGAGTTCGTCGATGGAACAGACCACTTGACTGGAGCGTTGCTGCTCATCATGACCGATCGCACATTCACCGACCCCGACGCCCGTTTCAGAGGGTTTGGAATGTATCAGGCCCTTCAGACAAGAATCATGGATGACGTTCGGGATGAAAACCTCGTGAACCCCCTGGCGTCCTTGGTACGCATATCCTGAAGAAAAGGCAGGTCTCATGAATACCGATAGAGACGGAAAAGACGCACTAACTTGCAGGCGCGCCTTGGAGGGGCTCCGCAATGGAGTGCCTAACGAAAAGGCCGTGGAAATGCTCGGATGCAATCAGTCACAAGCAGAAGACCAATTCAAAGAACTGCTGTCCAAGGCAGTCGATTCGGACGATTCCCCTCCCAGTTCATTAGGCATGTTGGTCTCCGGCGAGTTTGGGACAGGCAAGTCTCACCTACTCTCATATCTGGAACACCACGCCCTGTCACAAGGTTTTGTGTGCAGCAAAGTCACCATCAGTAAAGAGACACCGCTGTATAACATGAACAAGGTTTTCAAGTCCGCAATAGACCACGGCCGGATGCCGGGCAGAACCGGGCAGCTCATGGAAGAACTGGGACTCAAACTTGACGGCTCATCAGAGGCATATACCCGTTTTTTTCAGTGGGCTAACTCCGATCAGAACGGGCTGCATACCATATTCCCGGCAACCCTGATGGTTCACGAAAGGGCAAATGATCTTGAACTTGTGAGTAAGATCAGAGCGTTCTGGTCAGGAGAGAGGATAAGGGTTCCTGACGTAAAGGATGGACTCAGGCAAATAGATCAATTATCCACTTACCCCTTCAGAGCCCCGAGGGCGAGAGAATTACCTCCCCAACATTTACGTTTTGCCACAGAACTGGTGAAGGGTGCCGGTTACAAAGGCTGGGTTATATTGTTGGACGAGATCGAATTGGTCGGTACTTACTCTATATTACAGAGAGCCAAGTCCTATGCAGAGTTGACCCGTTTATGGGGAAAGGTTAAGGATGAAAAATACCCAGGTCTTATCGTTGTTGGCACGGTGACAATCGACTTTGCCACAGCAATCTTAGGTGATGCTGGTAAGAAGGACCACCGCCACGCAGCCCAACGGTTGCGCTCGCGAGGAGAAGATGTCGCTGCGGCCAGAGCTGAAACAGGGATGAGAACCCTCGAACAAGAGGCTCTTCAATTAGAGCCCCCGACTGACGAAGATGTGAATGCGACAGTCGAGACCTTGAGACAAATCCATAGCACGGCCTATGGATGGGATGCGCCACCATTAGAAGCAAAGGCAGGTGGAGTACATTATCAAGGCCGGATGCGGTACAAGGTCCGGGCTGCCATCAACGAGTGGGATCTGCTGCGATTGTACCCGAACGCTCGTCCAGAGACAGAGGGCACAGAGTTCGTACCTCAATATGAGGAATCACCTGAGTTGGGGCAGGAAACTCAGGACGAGGGCGACGAGGGTGGAGACGAGTAGTTGAGACAACACATCTTGTACTGCTTGTACTGATTCCGCGCGGGACCCAGGCCAACGACCACCGCGACCGTCGAAGGCAACAGCAGGATGAATAGATCAGGTCGAGGAGCCTCGCTGAATGTAGGGATTTCGAGTCCCCTGCAATCTTTCAATCGTGATATTTCTCCAGCGTTCGTTGTCGTCAGGTGGATCTGCCAGATGCCATTTGAGCAGCATGTCTAATTCCATATCGAGCGGTAACTTTAGACTGTAGGCGTCCAGCATGTAGAGTAGCACGCGCCATGTCGCCCTTTACGGCATCTCTCGGCTCCACGATGGCCTCTGATTCACGGGTCCGCTCATAGTCTGGGCAGTATCCTACGAATCGTCTTTGTTCTTCTCCGGGAATCTCCCCGAGGGATTTGTCTTGTCGGCTGGAGCTTATGTTTCCGACCGCAGGCCAAAGATTGTGGAGATCAGCCTCGGCGTATCTGTAGGCGTCGTTGCCACACTCGCTCCGATTTTTGCACCCGTGATGTTCGGCGATCCAGTCCTCCGAATAGACATGTTCGATCGTCAACTTGCGTCCGCCAACCTCTCGCTGTCCAGGCTCAAATTTGATGCTACGGTAGAGTGTCTCGCCGCCAACAGAATAGAGTACCGGCCAGAAAACCTCGCGGACTTTGTCGTAATCCTCAAACTTGCTTTGCTGAGCGGCGGACGGCGTGTGGGTGGGGCTGTACTGACTATCGCGTTACCCACCCCTGTGTTGCTCAAACCACTCTTTGTCTAACCAGAGGATATCTGTTGACCACTCCTCTGGACGAGTTGCCGGAGCGGGCTGGTCGGCCGGGTCTGGATATGGGCGAAATGGCAGGCCGGACAGCGGACCCCAGCAGGCCAGCGCTGGTCGATAAACCACGCCTCGGCCGTGGCGGCGTCACTATAGGCCGGTGCTGAATATCCGTCGAAGTCCCTGCGAGACGAGCGTCACCGCCTGCTGAATATGCGGCGTCCGCGCGAGAATGGTGTTCTCCTCGTCAGAGAGCCCGTTGTATAGATCACTTGGCGTATATCTCTCAAAGGACGGTCGCCCGGTCCAGTCGGAACGGGACCCGGCCCAGGGGTCCACGAGCCCAATTGTCTCCGCGATGTCGCGGGTGCAGCCGCCAAAGCCGCCAAGCAAAAATATCGGTTGCCGTGACTCAAGGGAGAGTAGCGTTTCCTCGGCAATGCCCGGCATGCGTCCCTTATAGCCGGCCACTCTTCCACCGAGCACAATGCGTGCCTGCGTTTGGTTCCGCATAGCGAGCCGCATTGTCGTCAGCCCTTCGGTCCACTCGGCCTCATCCGGTTCATACCTGGGGAGTTCCAGTCGCTGTTCTTGCGCCAACGGCGTCCCATCCCGGGCCAGAAAGACGAGGTCTGCTGAGCCTTCGTGTCCGGCGGTGAATGCAGTGAGGGCGTCTGCCGTCATCTGGATATGCACGGGCCACGCCAAGTAGTCGGTCACGGTGATTTCCCCGGTGTGGTGCGGGTGGCCCCGATAGCGTGCAACCAAGTCGAACAACAACTCGGTAAAGCCGTTAGAGCGCAGATCGCCGCCGTAAGCCAGACTCGTACCTGAGGACAGTAACTGCAAAGCCAGTTCAGCCATGGCATCTCGCAGGTGGGCCTCGCTCAGCCCGAGGGCCGCCATGTCGGGGCTCTCTGATGTCGAAATTGCCACCGTGGGCAGGACCGTGGTCTTCTGAACTGTCATTGGTTTTCCTCCAGCCACTCCGTCAGGGTCAGAACACGCACCTGCGGTGTGATGACTGAGAACAACTCGGCTTCGTCAGTGCTGAGAAGGGGATCAGGATAGACGATTGTCGCATTCCTTGCCCTTTGGAGGTCCGGGAGTGTTGCCAGCGCGATCAGTTCGGGCGGTCGGGCCATGAACAGCACGTCAGGGGACGCCTCCCTCAATGGTTCAATACAGCAGCGCCATAGGAAGTCCCGAAAGACTTCGTCGAGTAGGCCTTCGAGAACGGCACCAACCCGACCCTGGTCTTCCGGGTTCATCCGCACGACTGGGACGTTGCCCATATAAGGCATAGCGCGCGGATCAGCGTTACGCAAGCAATCAACAACGATCATGGGGACGTGGCGCCGTTTGGCCTCAATGACCTCTCGGCGGCACCACTCGCGAGATGAGTAGGAGTCCGTATGCAAGGCCACGACGGCGCTGGTGTCGATCTGGTGCAGGAGCACCTCTCGGAAGGACAGTCCAGCCGGGATGTCGTAGACATCGAAGAAACTCGACAACGCGCTATTCTCGTGCAGCCAGTCACGGATACTTTGCGCCACAGGTTCCCCGTCATCGTCATGCTTTGAGTGGCTGATGAATACCTGGATTTTCTCCAAGTAATCGGCAAGAGATTCCTCTGCTGCTTCCGGTCGGCTGAGCAACGCGAGGCGGTGGCGGAGCATTCGGATGAACTCGTAGGTGAGGTCCCGGACAAGACGCTGCTCCCGTTCCGTGTCTGATTGCTCCCAGCGATCCCAGCGTAGGGCTTGCTCATCAAGTCCGATTTCACGGCCTCCAGGCTCGATCATCACAGGAAAGAGCTGCGTTTGGAGTCCTCCCGCCTGCGCGCTTTGGGCCAAGTCACGCACGTAATCTGTCCATGCCGCGTCTCCGGCGAGCGTCGCGTCAGCCAAGACGACGACAGCGGTCGTGTCTGCTTCATCCCAGTCGACCGGGAGCGGCACCAGCTCGTCGGGCACCGCTTCACTCCGGTAGAGGACACTCACCCCAAGGTCTCCGGCAATATTCTGATAGCGGTCTCCACCGAAACGGCTGCGGAGTAGGTCTGCGATCTGGCCACCGTTCTCATATGAGGGATGCCAGACGACGTAGAGCGCGAAGAGGGGGCGAGCTGTTGGGTCCATAGCGTCATCTTGAGGAATTTTGTCTCCTCATAGGCCGGCTGAGGTCATAGTCGCAGCTCTTACGGTCTCGAAATGCCATATCAATCAGAAATTTTAAATTGCTTGGGTTATCGGCTATTGTAGCCCAAGGGGTGACCGATACGAGGGCCTCGGGTTTCAACAGGTTATCTATGATCCTTTCTGGCATGTTTGGGTACCAGTTTCTGTACTTGGCCTCGTCCATTTCTACCCAGTTGGAAATATGGGGGTAGACTCTTTTCTCCTCGTCAGAGTGCGCGACTATGCAGGAGTCACCCGCGCCAGCCGAGGGGAGATTCACAACCAGAATTCCAGACTGCTTGTTGATCGGGCCGTCGAACATGCTGGAATAGATTTCCCAATCCACGTGCTTTCGCCTCCACGTGTTTCTGCCCACGAGTACGATGGTGACCGTTGAGTCACTCAGATAATCGTCGCGGATCTTCCGTCTGATTGTTTCGGAGGGGAGATTGTCGGGGATATCGCCGGTATCAACTGACCGGTCAATGAATATCTCGTTGTCCTCTCCCATTGCGACGAGATCCTCTTTATAGCCTTGGTCCTCGTCGTGATAGTAGCTGATGAAGACTTTATGTATCGGCAAATAGCACCTCCCATTGGTTGTTGTGCAAGTGAAGACGGCCGTGAGGAGGCATATCACTCCAAGACCAACCATCGTCCAAGAAATCCAGAAAGCCACACTTTTAAGCCGCTTCCCGACGGGTGGGATGTCCTTGTCTCCAATCGTAGCGGCGATTTTCCGTAGGACTTCCCCGTTCCTATTGATCCCCTGCCCTATCCGCAGCATCGCCACACCAGAGATTACGAGTAATAGGCCTACTCCCAAGAACACCCACCACACCGGTTCAGACCGGTATCGGGCAAACGCCAAGATTGCTGCCCCTGCCCCAGCCGCGACCGGCAACATCTGCCAACGGAGACGGTCGAGGTGACGATACGTCTCATAACGCTGTCTATAAATTTCCAGCTCCGCTGTTGTTGCCATAGCCCTCTCCTCTTATCAGCCGTAAAACCGGCCCATCAGCGTCATCAGGATCCATCGGAATTTCCATTTTCCCGTGATTTTAATACACAGCCTTGAGTAGGACTATTGACAGCGATGAGGTACTTCCACGGTGGCTGTAGAACGAGCCCATCGGAGAGCAAATCCTTCTCCTGCTGGTCCAGCCAAGGGTGATGGAAACCGGTGACCACGAGCCACCACTCTCTATATTTCGCCGTCCGCTCCTGAATACGCGTATTGGCGGATTTCTTGTCAATGGCCGCTTGGATTTTTTCGACCAACGGTGGCTGCGGAGGGAGTAAGTAGTCGAGCGTGTATTTATATTCGGGCGGGTCGTCGCGCCTCCGCCACAGCCGTATTCTCAATGTGACGTCATAGGGCGGAAAGATCTCGCGGTATCCATCCGGCTGGATTCGAGAATCCGGGTTTCTGTAATGGTCATCTAGTTTTTGTTTGATCCATTTCCTCAGTTCCGCCTTCTTCCTGCCCTTGAACACCTTCTCATCTTCGTACTCGATGGACACCTCGTATCCGCGACCGTTTTCCGCGGGACCCAGGGATGAGAAGAATTTCTCAAAGGATTGAGCAACAGACAGATAGCCAAAGTCACTGAGCGTTGTAACTTCAACGGCAATGTCACCATCCACGACGAAATCAGGCGGCTCATCGCCTTGACGAACCTTGCGACCTTCGGAGCGTAACCATTGATAGACCCCTGTTTCGCTTTGGTCCATGTTGGGTCTCCTTTCACTCCTGTGTCCGATCTGTCCACGAACGACCGGACGCACTTGGCCCTCATTCTCTTATACGGTCTGAGTCGGGATGGGCCGGCTCCCGCGGGCGAGGGAACCTGTATCCCTACGGTCTCTTATACGGCGGTTTGATGGGCCGCCAGGTCTGACAAGGACCAAGGTGTCACGCTCGGGAGCGAACCAGGTGCATAACAAGGTTTATGAGGCACAGACAAGACGCTTCCCCCTCGGCAAAGAAACAGTGAATGGCCGAGAACCCGCGTCAAGATTCCTCTTCACACAGGTCTAGCGCTTCATGGTTTCCAAACGCTGCCCTCCTCGCGTCCGTACACCTATTTTGATGGGGACGTAACTGTTCGCGGCCGGGCCAAGGAGCGGCTGGGATAGGAAGCGGACTCTCTGCACACGTCATATCCTCATCACGGTCTGCGCTCTTCCAAAAACTCGCTTCTTTGAGTTGCCCGCCCTTCCTCCCTTGCCAGATTATCGCGATTCTCGGATCGCGACGGAGCGGGGACAAACTTGCGCACCGCGACCGCTTCCCGGTTTTGCTGGGCGTGCCACAGATCATATTGGAGCTGTTGCTGCAACCAGCTCTCCGGGCTGCCCCCGAAGGCCTGCGACAGCCGGATGGCCATCTCGGGAGAAATCCCCAGGCGACCGTTGAGCAGCAGGGACAGCGTGTTGCGTGACACAGCAAGCCCCTTGGCCGCCGCCGTCACCGTTAGCCTGAGGGGTTCAAGACACTGACGCCGGATGAACGCGCCAGGATGGGGCGGGTCGTGCATGAGCATGGCGATCTCCTTACTAGTGGTAGTCCAGGTAGTCGACGTCGACGGCATGGCCGGCTTCGAACCGGAAGATCACACGCCAGTTGGCCCGCACGAGCACCGCCCAAAACCCGGTATACTTGCCCTTCAGCCGGTGCAACCGCAAACCGGGCAGGTCCAGGTCGGTCGGCGCAACGGCCGCGTTCAATCGCGCCAGGATGTCGCGCACGGTCTCACGGTGCGCGGGATGAATGCGCCGCGCGTCCCCCCGTTCCATAAACCGTCGGAGCGTCCGACTTCGAAAGCTCTGTATCATGGCGAACCGTAATATGCACTATGTCGCTTGTCAACATACTCCAGTGCTATGATCTCGGCCCACCCCCGCCGAATAATATTCGGCGGCGCGGGGTCCGGAACTCCCTCGCGGGGTCTGGGTCGGGCCGGGTCGGGGCCGGTCTGCCGGCGACCTGGCTCCACCCCACCTTAAATAATTAGGCAAAAGGCGGGGTCGCCCGAACGTGGGTTATTCGGCGGGCGCGCTGTACTCGTTGAACTGCGCGCCCGGAAGTGTCACCAAGACAATGAAGTCAGAGGCGATGTGTTCGGTCGCTGGTGTGTCGCGCCGCTCCAACGCCGCCACGGCTTCCGGGGAGCTATTCGCCTCCACATGGAAACACCCCCCCTGTAAATTGTCTTCGTACACGCCGATGACGGTATAGGTCATGTCGCTCCCTCCTCTCGTTGCTGATGGGCCAATTCCCACAGCCGAACCCCGCCGCGCGGGGCTCGGTGTAGGCACTAGCGCAGTTCGGCCACCAAGGCTTCTTCTTCGGCGAGGACCGCGTGGGTCTGTTCCATGGTGCCCAGCTCCTCCAGGCGGGTCATGATGATGGTTTTCCGGACGGCCTCCGCGTTGGCGACCTCATGCAAGCGCCCCGCGTCGTAGGCGGCCGCCAGGAGCACCCGGATATGATTGACGGCCAGCGCTCTGTCCCCGGCATACGCGCGGTCGAGGCCGGCCACCTCGGCGACCTCTTCCGCTGCCTGGCTGATGATCCGCTCCATGTCCAGCGCTGCCAGCTCTTCTAGCGCTTCAATCTTCGCCCGAATGGTTGTCTGTTCCATGTCTCTCCCTCCTCCCTCCGTTCGGTGTGCTCTTAGAAGAGTGGCAGGCTTTCCGGCTCCCGCTTCCGCCGGACCTTGGCCGGCTTGCGCTTCTCCAGCAGCCATTTACGTTGCTGTTCTCCGTCCCGGGTCTGCGCGGACAGCTCGATTTGCCGCATTCTGTCACCGCCCTGGATGTTCGTTTCTTGTTGAAGTCTCATTCGACGTTTGGGCATGGGCACCTCCTTGTGTGTGATTTCGTTGTAAACTCCAGATAAAACCCAACATTTTTTCTTTTGCAGGACTCACCCCCCGGTCTCCTGGAAAAGAAAAAGAGAGACCGCGCCCCGCCGCAGGCGGGCCTTATCTCTCCCCTGCCGCCCGGCGTGTTGTGCAAACGTGCCAGGTTCGCGGAGCGGTTCTGGCGCGCTTTGCCGGGCTGGGTGTTGAGTGGAGATGATTTTCCTTGGTGGGGGTGGCTTGGTGTTGCTTCAACACGAAGCCGGGGGCGGCGCGGGCCGGGGCCTGGCTCTGCGGACCTGGGCAGACCGGACTTGGCCCACGCGGCATGTCCGGGGGGCTTTTGGGCAAGTTGGAGAAGGTCGGGCGAGTGGCTCGGTCAATGAAAACCGGGTAGGCTGATTGCACGTTCTAGGGGTACTAGACGAAAGAGGCCGTTATTTTCAGAATGGGCAGTGAGGCCGTTGAGTGGCCATTCCTTCAGTTCAGGAGATTCTGGCACCAGAAAAAGAATGCTCCCATGGAAAGGGGGGCATCTCATGCCAAGGAGGGTTCGATGAAGATACTGACACTTGTCTTGTTCCTGTTGCTTATGGGGCCGCCGCCCCTTTCTGCTCAATCCGAGCCCTCATCTCAAGTCGATTCCCTCCAAGAGAAGATCAATCGGTTGTGGAACAGTAGCGCAGACGTGGATATCGAAGTCACAGAAGCGGGGTGTGAGGAGGCGCAGGCTCAGATCGACGCGCTGGATACGAACCCGGGCGGGTGGGTGCGGTTCACGCGGCCAGATGTGACCACATTACTGAACAGCGTCGCAGACTGTCCAGAAGAAGAGGATGAAGAGTAGAAAGGCCGCGTGAACCGCGGATTCCTGCTCCGCGAACTTGAATAGCGGGCGGCCTGTGTCTGATAAGGGGGTATCTGTTAAACTTGGGGAAGACCGGGCGCTGCGCAGCGGGTCAAACGTCACCTGTAACGTGTTGTTAGGACGGTGCCCGGATCTTGAGCTCACGGATCATATTTCTTTGCTTCTCTGGTATTTCAAAACGGTGTATGCCGAGCTCGCGCCCCTTGCTTGGAAAGATCATCGCAACCATGCGCCCGTCATCAACTCCATAGTCAGCTATGGCGGCTCCAGCAAAATTGGCTGTGCCCGGTACATTCCCTGGGAAAGCACGGGGTCCGACTCGACAGATTTGGCATCCTGGCCGTGCAATGCCTCCACCACTCGCTGCAATGCCTGCGCGTCCTCAATCACCCAATACGGGTCCCAATTCGCTGTGCGGTTCTTTTTGGCAGGCATCACCGTTTTCCCCGTTCGGGCGCCCGCGGCTGATAACAGACGAAGCGTCAACGTTCAGTCCAACCGCTGGCCCTGCCGCCAAGCCCACGGCGGCACGAACTCCCCCGCCCATATACCGCGCCGCCCGCTCTTGGCGTGGGCTTCGTCGGCGACATACTTGGTTGAATAGCGCCGATAGGCCAGCGCGTACCCTTGTCGGACGAGCCAGGCATTCAGGTCCGTACCATCCTCCGTGTAGCACGTGCTCAGTATCCGGTTGTAGCGATCATAGCCCTCAATCGTGCATCGGACCGCCCCCCCGCCGATCCGCGTCCGGAGCGCCTCAGTGGCGCGGTCCCCGCACCGATAGCGTTGCCCGCCCGCCTGACGGCATATCTGCGCCGCTTCAGGGGCATCAAGGCCCTGGAGCCGCACGCGCCGCCCGGTAATCTCCAGAGTGTCCGCATCGACGATCCGGGGGGCGTTGTCCCGGATCTCAATGGGCCTTTTGCGGATACGATCCTGCTGGGACTGGGGTTGTCGAGAGACCGGCGGTTGCACGTTCTGGCGCGTGCGGGTTCCCTGCCTGTCCCGATGACAATGCCGTTCGCCTTCGACCTCGCCCCACTTGGCACAGTTCGTCCGGCAAAAATGACAGCCATCCGCGGCTGTATTGCCGGGGTGAGCGAAAGCCGGGCCGACTGTAAGGGCCAGGCCCAGGAGGGCCAAAACAATATATTGGGTCATCCGTCCAGGCCCGCTCTGAGTTCAAGGGGCTTTGGGGTTTCCATACCTCCTCCTCTCTCCTCACTCGTCAGATACCCGGCTTGCGTCCGAATCACCCACACTTCCCGCGTGGTCTTCCCGTTATAGTCTAGGGGCGCTCTCAGCAGCTCGGGCTCGCCCTCTGTCTCAGGGTTATCAGCCAACCACATTTGCGCGCCGAGCTTGCTCTCCCATCTTCTCATCAGGTCGCTGTCTCTCCTCTCAGACCCCGCACGAGGGAACACGATGGCCCACTCTTTCCGGATTACGCGCCCCCGCTCGTCAGTAGAGGTCTGGAGCAAGATCGGCTGGCCCGCAACGCCCTCGCGCTCCAGCCACAGCTCGGCTCCCACTTTGCTATCGAAGCGCCTACTGGTGTCCATTATTCATCCTGAGCGGGACTGTGATCTCCTTAACCTTTGGATCAATGAGCCTCGCTTTTTGCCACATCGCTCAACCTCCTTGTGTAGTTCGTGACCCCAACCCAGCACCGCAGGGCGTGGTCAGGTGTCTACTTCTTCATCGAATTTCTCAACCGTATCTGGTCAAACTGTCGCAGGAGCGCCCGGCTTTTTTCTTTGCCTAATATCGTCAAGAATGCGTCTTCCAGCGTAGCCTGAATCTTGTTCAAGGGCTCCTCCGGCTCATAGTAGACCTGTAACAATCTCACCACTCTCCTTTAGTATTCGTCGGGGTGCTCACGCGCGAGGTCCACCAGGGCATGGATTCCGCCGATACGTAGAGAATCAAGATCGTGGCCGAGCATTTCGACGGTTCGCTGGTAGCGGTCAGCGAGCAAACCTCTTTGCGCGATTTCGGTTTGCTTCTCCGCAATGTTGCTCCGCCAAACCGCCAAAAAAATCGCCAAGGGCGTGCCCCACATCAGGACAAGGTTTCTGATGACCACAGAAACGGAGGGTTCTCCCTTAGAGAGGCCGTCCCAAAACCAGAACGAAACCCCTACCACCACAAGGATATACAAAACCACAATGGTAGTGACCGCTTTTACTCCCATACCGCTTCATATCCAAGATAGCCGGAGTTGAAATATCCGCACGGGAAGAGAATAAACCGCAAGCACCTCCCCTCCCCGGTTCTCCTGCCCTTCGCTCGTTCATGACGGCAAGCAGGATTTTCAGTGGCACTCCTTCCCTACCGCTCGATCACTCTCCTTTAGCCACGTTCTCCTCCCCACCCTCACCCAGGGAGCTTACAGCTCCCCCCAACACGACCCGCGCCGCTTCGATCCGGGCTTGGACAAGGATCGCTTGATGTTTGTCCGGCCCGACCTGGGCGAGCACCGCCTGCACGGTCTCCATCTTCTCCTCGGCCAGGCGGTCGATTTCCCTACGTTGCTCCTCGGGCGCTGCCATGTACTGCCGGAAGATTTCGTCCTCCTCCGATTTGGCGGCTGGGGCCGGCCGGTCAGCCTCGGGGGTGGCCCCCTGCCCCGTTTCCGGTCCCTGCTTGCTCGTTATTTGAGCCTCAATGTCGCGCGCTGTCACCAGCGGCGCCCCGTTCTTCTCAAACGCCGCCTTGAGCCAGGCATTCGCATTCCGGATGACGGGCTTTCCCTCCTTGGCCTGCTCGACTGCTCGCAACAGCGACAGACGAAAAGTCGTCTTGTCCATCTCCGGATAGGCGTCGGCAATAGCTACCAGCGTTGCCTCCCGAATCTTCCATTTCTTCGGACAAACTCCTAGTAATTCCGTTATATCTGTCCCTTGTATGTATGTATTCTTATTACATACATACATACGGGGGGGGTAAGTCCTAAGCGCTTGGGACCGACGGTAGGGGGTAAGTCCTAAGCGCTTCACAATGCCACGCGCCTCATTCAGCGTCCCCTTTCGGACCGGAATCTTGGTCTCCAGGTCAACCTGAAAGCCCTGAACATCCGCGGTTCTGACGGCCGTGGTGCGTAAAATACCGACCTGTTTGAGGATGCGAATTGCCTTTTTAACCCCTTCAATAGAGGCTCCGAGCTGTTTGGCGATGTGTCGGACCGAGATAACCGACTGGCTCGCGGCAACCTCCTCAAGGAGCTGCCGGACCTCCCACTGTAGGGGGGCAAGCAGGATACCATCTCCTTGCTGCGGAGAGACTTCGGACCGACCCTTAGTCCTAAATTCGTTTTTGGCATCAGAAGGACCGACCGTTGGTCCTAAGGACTTACCCCCAACCCCTAGTCCTTGCTCGGGACCGACCGTTGGTCCTAAGGACCTACCCTCAGTACCCTGTTCTGGGGGGGAATCGGGTGACTCTTTCTCGGCTGGAGATATGCCAACAAGGGATAAAAGCCGCTCTCGCTGGCGGGGCGCCGGCCGGGCGAATTTGTCCTTCCAGCGATCTTGATCGGAGCGTTTTTTACGCAGCGCTGCCATGCGCCTGCTCACCTTCCGCCTCTGCCGTGACCTCTTGGACGAGTGGTTCCAGTCCCAGGCGGCTCAAGACTTCCCTCCCCAGCGCCATGAAATCCCGGGCTCCCGTGCTTTTTCTGTCATGTTGGAAGATGGATTTGCCCTCGGCACTCGTCTCTTCGAGCTTGACCGAGGGGCTGATCGTCGCGTGAAAGGCTTTCGAGCCGAATTTCTGTTGAATACTGCTGAACATGGCCCGGTGAATCTTCTTGCGGCCGTCGTGCATATTGAGCAAGACCCCGAGAATGTCGAGATCTTCGTTGTAGGCCTGGATCTCGCCAATCAGGTTTTCCACCAGGTCAAAGCCGTCAAAGCTGAATCGGGAGCCCGAAGCGAACGGGATCAGACAATACCGTGAGGCGACCAGCGCATTCACCGTCAAATAGGACAGGGAAGGGGGGCAGTCTATCAGGACCACGTGATTGTCCTCCAGGGACATGCGTTTGAGGCATTGGCGCAAGGTCAGCTCAGCGAATGCCTTACTGCCCATCTCCCGCTCAAGGGAAGTCAGGCGGATGTCCCCATAGATCAGGGAAACGCCGGGCTCGGACGTGGGATACCACGGGGTATAGAGCCCGTCTTCTATATCACCGCGTAAGATCGTGTTGACGGTCCAGCGCACTTCGCTGGGATGTTGGAGCCCGAGACATAAAGACAGGTTCGCCTGGGGATCCATATCGATGGCGAGCACGGGATAGCCCATCCGGGACAGTGCCGCCGACAGATGAAAGACGGTGGTCGTCTTCCCAACTCCCCCCTTCTGGTTGAGGGCGCTGATGACATACGGCATACCTCCTCCTCCCTCGTCCATAACCTTCCTGTGAGGATCAGCGTAGCAAAATTTTGTCGAAAATACAATGCAATATTGTCGAAGATGCCGGAGACGAACGCTACAGATGGAAAGAGTCGTCCGTCGCTCGAACCGGCCGCGTTGATTCCCCCAGTTCTTCCCAATTATTCCCCTGTCATAGTCAGAAAACGCCGATAAATGCTGTAAGGGTAGGTCCTAAGTAAAAAGGTGAAAATTCAGCGATTTTATATGGTAGGTCCTAAGTTAAATATCTAATATATATGTATTTTACTTAGGACTAACTGTTAGTCCTAAGTAAAGAGATCAAAAGACACGGCCAATAGGTGGGAAAATGGCTCCGAGAACACGACCGATAGACGGGTAAAAATCTCCTAAACATTTGATTTTATTGAATATTTTTGCTACTAATAATATTGTAACGTTAATATATTAAACGCGTTGAAAAAATTTTGGATAAGGCCCGGAGTATTTATCACTAGGTGTGGGTTCCGACCCTCTCGATCTCGGGAATAGGTGGGCCGGGTGAGTCGGAACTATTAAAGTTGACTATACTCTAAATCGAGAATTCCAGGGGTAAACCTCCCTATTAACTTCGACAGGCCAGCTTATTACGAGATGGACTTAGCCGATTTCCCCTGGGTCCGTTTCGGACGACCACAACGAGCACGGCAAACACCCTCCCGCCTGGAGTCTTACACGTTCGCCGATGTCATTAACGGCCCAGACGGTCCGCTGGAGCGATTCTGGGAGGTCCATCCGCACCCTGAGTACGGTTTTCCGTCCGAGAGCACCCAGCGGCTGTTCCTGGTACTCCTCGACCTGTGGGCGGCTGAGGGCTTCCGTCCCGCCCACATCGTCTTTCACTCGCTCACCCACCTGTACCACCGGCTTGGCGGGCGCGGGAGTTGTCCTCAGGATCGCGCGCTGCGCATTCACCGGGACCTGCAAATCCTCGAACACCTGACGATTGACGGCAAAAACGCGTTCTGGAACCCGGCCGCCTACCGGTATGTGGATATCGATGATTTCAAACTCTTCAGCGCAGCCGTCTACGCAGCGCCCAGGTCCGTTCGCCGTGATATGTCGTCGCCTGGGCGGGGGAGGGCGGGTTATCTCGTTGTCTCGCCCACATTGCAGACTGTGGCGCGGTCCAAAATCTTCTCTACCTCCGTGTCGCTCTCCACGGCGCTGGCCCTGACCGGCCAGGAAGCCAAACTCGCCTTTCACCTCGCGAAGCGGTTCCGGTTTTACGGAGTCTACAAACGCCGGGTGGACGACCTCTGCAAAGTCATTCCGATTGAGGCCGTCCGCGCGGATCATCGCCGCCAGCGCCTGCGCGCGGCGTGCCGGGCGCTCCAACAGGCCGGTTTTGACCTGCTCCGGTCGTGGCGGCTCACTAAAAAGCGCAACACCTGGCTGGTCGAGTTCATCCGCTCCACCCCGCCCACCTCGGGCGTCCATCCGGCTGAGATGCGGGCGCTGGAAGCGGTGATACTGGAAGCGGGCGGGGATAAAAAATCGCTCGGCTACTGGCGGATGTGTATCCACGCACTGGGCAGCAACCTGATTTATCGGGCGGTCAGTGAGGCCAAGCTGTTTTGTCGGGAGACTCCAGGGGCGAACTTTCCCCGCGTGCTGACGAGTCGCTGCGAGTCTATCGCTCGCGAGGTCGGGACGGTCATCAATCCGCGTCGGCGGCCGAAAATGACCCAAACGGACAAGTCCTAGCTGCCAGCATACACTGGAAAACGGGGGAGGGACCCCCATTTTCCGTCTGTTCAATCAGCAGGAAGATTCGGCGGAATTACCGATTCCTTTTGTCGAATATGAGAAGGCTATTTTCAATGATCTGACTCCCATATCGGAGGCATACTGTTCGACCTCCGATTTTTCCTCTTGGTAGTGTCTCACTTTGAAATTCTCTGACTAGGAAAAACAACAGCGGCCACTCTTTTCGGTGTGACAGGATGAGTGACGAAAAGGGTGGACGGAAGGGGGCTTCGTCACCTCAGCCCGGCCCGATCAATGTACACCCGATAAGAAAAGCTCTGTGTTCCTCCACTCTGCATGGCAACATTGTCGATCTCGACCCGATACAGCGTGTCCAACTCCCACCCGTCGACCTCCCAGCTCAGAAAATTGGGGACCCCGAATCCGCTCGTGTCGGTATAGAGATCATTGACCGTCAGACTGGTTCCGTCCGAGACGCGGGTCACGCTGACGGTGGCGTGAGCGAAGTAGGGGTGCTGATTCCCCCAGAAGCTGATTTTGTCCTCGACCACGCTGAAACTCCAGGGTGGATCATCGGACATGAGAGTGAAGGGATACGTTTCATACGGGAAGGCAATATAATCGACCTCAATCTGTGGGTTGATATGGGGTTCACGATCGAAGCCAAATGCCTTCTGCGCGACGTAACCATGTACTTGGCCGTAACTCATGTGGGTCGCGAAAGGGTTGAGTATCCAGCGACGGTGACCGGCCCTGGCTACGAGGCTGCGGTTACGAGCGTCGTTGGTCCATGCGATCATGTCCCGGATCGAATCATTGTCTCGAAAATATCCGCCGCCTGTAAAGCCACTGAGATTGCTGGTCCGACTGGCTTCCGCCCCTGCTTCGGTGTAGCATCTAGCGCTGGGCTCAGGGTGATGGCCCGGATAGCCATTCGCCGCCTGAATCAGGGCAGCCTCCTGGACGCTCGTATCGTACAGGAGGCTATACCTGACATCGGCAAGGCCATGCAAAGCGCGAATCTGGTTTATGCCTTCCAGCGCCCGGTCCTTCGCCGCCTGGGTCAAGGTGCCCGCGGTGCAAGCGTCGAGGTCCGGGGGAGACGCATACAGGAAGTTCTCACTTGCGTAGGTGCCGGCAGCAATATCTTGTCTAACCTCCCGCCAGTATGCCCGGTCGTAGGAGGCCAGGGGGTCCTCAAGTAGCTCTGCCTCTACGACCTCGAAATGCTGCGTGCTCTGATTCCACTCCAGCACCGCGGTCTCACCGGGGCTCGGGAAATTCTCGACGGTGACCCGTGCCTGCGCGCCGCGCAAAAACTCTTCGCCCAGGGTGGTCACCCGAAAGGTACTCCGCCCGAACTCGACGCCATTATCGTAGGCGACGGCCATGTGGGTCCCATCGCCGAGGGTTCCCCAGTTCGTGTAGCTGAAAAATCCATTATTCCCATCATTGTCACAGACTCCGCTGGTATCTGCACGGGGTAGCCCATACGTCGCGGGAATCGGGCCGCCATTGTTGAGTCTGATGGTGATGGATCCCTCGGCCTCACACTTCCAGCCCGCAATCACCCCGATGCCCGACACAGTGACCTCGTTACCGGGAATCTCAAGGACACCAGTGAGTTGGGCGTGTACGGTGGTGAACGAGAGCAGTAAGGTGACGAGCCCACACATCAAGTGTCGGTGCATGGCACATCCTCTCCGGTTGTGACAGACTGCGCAGAATGAGGCGGCAGCGGGCGCAGCGAGACATCAAGCTGCACCCGATCATAGAGCACCCGCGGGATCCGCTGGCCCCGCTCGCTCATTTCCAATGCGACTAAGCCATAGCGCGCCAGGGTCTTCAGCGTGCGCGACAGATTGGACTTCTCCCGTCCGGCCCGCCACGCCAGCTCCGTGAGCGAGTCGGGTTTTTCACGGGCGATCAGGGCCAACAGTGCCTGATTCCGCTCGGAAAGCACCTGGGCGAAGCTGTTGACCGAAGAAAACCAGACGGTCGGCTCCCCCCCCGCCGACGTATACTCGCCCCGTGCGATGGCCAGGGTGCGCGCCTGCATCCGTGCGGCGCTGACAATGCCGATTTGCAAGGTCTTCATGACACCACCCCGCTGGCCTTCAGGCCGCCGGCCAGCATGCGCCCGAAGCCGGCCAGGAACGCGGTAACGGCCTCGCGCAGTGTCCGCGGGCGTTGTGCTGTGCTGAGGTCTTCGACCGTGGTACTCCTTCCGTCGGGGAGGAGCCCAACAATGCATCCCTCGGTCGCCCCCCCATCCGCGGGGGGGGATAGTCCTGTCACCTGGACGTGGACACCTGTGCGGGCCGCATCATGCCGCCACAATATCAAGATCAGCAATCCGAAAACTGGCATCCTTCCACTCCAGCCCGTCCAGCCACCGGCACCGGACCGACTCCCCGTCCGCTTCCACCCAGACGATGACCATCTGTTGCTCGTCCTGCCGCTGTTTCACGGCCGTGCCCGGCTTGACGTATTCGGGCTCCATAACGTGTCCTTTCTTGTGGGCGTTCTCTACCCGGCCATCCCGGCGCGATGTCTTCAGAAAGCCGAGGGGCCGTGTACACTGCGGGCAGACGTACTCCAGGTAGCCAGCCCGTTCACAGCGCTGGAGCACCGCCCGGACGCGGGCCTCGTCGCGGGGGGTGGGGGCAAAGCGCAGCACGGGCTCCCCCTGCCGGGTCGCCGCCTCGGCCGTGTCCAGGAATGCTCGGACTTGGGAGGACTTGGCCCCGATCCTGTGCTGCGCCCGGATTTCGCGGTGGCGCGGGGTGAGGCGGTAATGGTCATAGACGTTACGAAACGGAATCACGGCTCCGCACGGGCAGGCGACGGTCTTCGTCTTCATGGCACACGCTTTTCTGTACCAGGGCCGCCCGCTCTCCGTAGGTCTGTAGGTGGAGGTTGCAGCCATAGGAGAAGCGGGCGGCCCATCCTGGCCGGCCAGGAGACGCAGGCGACCCATTCCCTGAGTCGGTCGCATGAGGGGCTGGGGGCAGCCCTCACATAGAATCACAGTCGCTCCTCAACCGGCTTCGCGTCCTTCTTGTCCGCAGCGGACCGGTTGCCCATGCGGACCGCCCCTTAGGATTGTTCATGGAAGAGTTCAATAAGGGTCTTGTCCGCGACGTGGAACAGTCTTTTCAGCCATTGCTGGCGCTCCTGTTTCATGAGCTCAATCCGCTGCCATAAGGCGTCCTTGATCTTGACGGCCCCTGCCTCGCGCAGCTCGGCAGAGAGGGTCGTGTTGTGTCTGAATTCGTATTTCTCGATGGTGAAATCAGTAATCTCCTGGAGGTCACTCCCTACGATGTCAAGCACGGGGTTAATATCGACGACGCTTCTCAGGGTTGATATTTTTTCTTCGGTTCTTCGGTTGTGATCATCGTCGTCACTGCTGGGACTCCCTACGATGGCGCTGAGTGCGGCGGCCCGAGATTCATACACGGCAATCAGATGATCAAAGCCAGTGATGGTAATCACCCCACGGATATGGGTCGGAAGCGTACAAACCCCAAACCGCTTCCCCGGTTCGTTGAATTTCCTGGCGATCATCAGGCCGACCCGCAGGCCCGCGCTACTAATAAAGGCGAGGTGCTTCAGGTCCAGGAGCAAAGCCGTGTCACCCGGCTCAATGCCGGCTTCCAAGAGCCGCTGAAATTCCTCGGCGTTGCCGCCGTCGACCCGCCCCACGAGCGCGGCAACCAGCACCCCTTTTTCCCGTTCCCACTGAATGTCGATCCCTCCGCTCATGTGAATATGCTTCCTTTCCTATTTGGCAGATATGCTGAACGTATAGATAATGAGGGCTGTTCCCAGGGGGCAACCTCACGCGGGCGGCTGCGGGCACAGCGACACATTCAGCTGCACCCGATCTTGCGCGGCCCCATTCCCCTTCGCCGCCGCCCGGAGCGGCAGGGCAACCGGGCCAGCAGGGCGGGGAGGAAACGGCGACGTCTCTCGGGCTGGAGGGTGAGAACGCCGCCGTTTCCAGGGGCGGGGCGAGGATTATGCGTCTCGTTGTCATAAAGCCCAAAAGGGGGGCGGTTGACTCCGCCGGTTTTGGCGTCCCTCCGGGGGATGCTGCGCCTCCCCGCACACTCTCCTCCTGTCCGTTCGTCACCTCTGCGGTTCGGACTCGCCCGCCGCGGCCCAGCAGAGGCCGCCGCGCAAGTTAAGGTACTTGCTACCTATTTCTCCCGTGTTTGTCCCTAGTCATTTGACTAGGAAACGCCGCAAGGCGACAAAAAAGTGCGCCCGCCCCCGTCCCCCGCAGGTGCACAGAGACAGCGTACCACGCGCCCCGCCAAGGCCCCCCCCCCCCCCCCCCCCGCGGTCCCACAGAGCCAGCTCCCCCCCCCCCCCCCTGACCCCCCCCCCGCCCCCCGCCTGCACGGCGTGCCGAAGAGCCGCCGCCGCTTCCCCCCCCGCCCCAGGAGCCGCCCCAAAGCGGGTGGAGGAGGGAGGGTCTGGGGTCGGGCGAACGCGGCAGTCGACAACACGAGCCGTACCAAGTCTGCCTGTCGCGAGATGCCCTGCTTGGTGTATATCCCCCGCAAGAGCCAATAGATGGAGCCTTCCTGCCGCCCGGTCGTCGCGGCGATATCGCGCACGGTCCGCCCTTCCGCGAGCTGGACCGCCACGTGACTCTCGGCTGGCGTCAGCCCCAGGGTCGTCGCCACGAGGCCGGGATCAATCCGGGGGGGCCGGTCCGGCTCGACCAGCAACACCAGCACCGCGACCCGCTGGGCACCGAAGTCAAACTGTTTGACGTCCACGGGTTTGACGTGCACCACCAACCGCGACAACCCGGCCGCGCGGGGCAGCAGCATGGACCCACTGACGGCGGTCCCGGCGGACGGGAGGGCGGCGGCGATCAGCTGCCCTAGCCGGGCGTGGTCGACCGGGGCGAGAGCGCCCAGCACCCCGTCCTGGTCTGTCACCCCATCGCCTCGCCGCAGGAAATCAAGGGCGCGGTCATTGGCCGCCATGATCCGGCCGCGCCGGTCCAACTCGATGACGCCGATTTGGGTGGTGTCGAGCAGGGCAGTCGAGGCGCTGCCCTGCGCCTCGGCGCGGGCCAGCGCCTGCCGGACCTGGACAAAGTGCCGGAGATGGGGCAGCAACCCCTGGAGTAGCGCGAGCTGCGGCGCGCTCCACCCCTCCGGGGTGACGGGATCTCCAATACCCCAGGCGAAGTGGGAACCTTCCGGCCAGTCCAGGCGCACATTCAGGCCGGCCTGACCACGGTAACGACGTAGCGCCTCATTGTACACGGGTGAGGTCTTCAACTCCTCGGCCGTGTACATGGAAGCGATAGGAACAATCTGGCTGTCGGGCAGTTGGCGGAAGCGGGGCACGCGTTCGTCGATGGGGTGGTAGACCTCAAGGTACTCGCGCTCCAGGTCGGCGCGACGTTGCCCCCGGTAGTAGAACCCCGCGCAGGTGACTTCAATGTCGTCTTTCGGGCCTGTGCCGACCATCAGGGTATTGCCGACCATGCCGCAGGCCTCATCGATCAGGGCGGAAGTCGCGGCCCACTGGTCCTCGTCGAGCATGGCGACGTGTAAGGATGCCAGGATACGATCGAATGCATCTTGGTCGCTCATGTCTGCCTAAGGTGCGCTTCGCTGAGCCAAAACTGATCCCCCATGTCTCCTCCTCCTCTGCCTGACCTGTCTGCGCATCTCTTCTGCCATACACCCTCCCCTCAGTCCTTGAGCGCTTCATTCAGCAGGCAGTCAAACGACTCGCAGGCGAAGACGCGATCAAAATCCACGTCATCCTCAAACGGATTGTTGAACCGCTCCCCGAAGGCTTGGACCAGGGGGATTGTCTGCTCAGTAGCCCGCTGTTTGGAAGCGGGGGTTAAGGTGATGCTGGCACCCGCTTCTACGAGCAGTCCCGCCATCGGCCAACTCTTGCCTGTGCGAATCGCATACTGAAAGGCGGTCTTTCCCCCGTGATCCAACAGGTCGAGGTCCAAGCCACGGGTGTCTTTCCAGCGCAGGATTTCCTTGACGATGGCCAACAGCTCTGATCGCGTTTTGCCGGGGTACCGGAAGGTATAGTCGCTGCTCCAAAAGTCGTCTGAGTCAGTACGGAGGTCCTGGGCGATCCGGTGCAATATGGTGCGCCCGTCCGCATCCTGTTGGTTGATATTGACGTGATTGCCCGCGAGACACCACCGAATCTGGCCGACCGTCGTGCGGTGGTGATACCACTCCTCATCCCAGTTCCACCGACAATCAGGCCGTTCGATGCTCGCCCAGGCGATACCCCCAATCAGGAGAACCAAGCCCACACCAAGCAATGCTTTCCAGTGATACCGCAACGTGAAGAGCGCCTTTTTTTCCATGTTTCCTTCTCCTCGGGAAAGACCAATTTCTCCTTATGCAGATAGGCCAGCCCTGAAGACGACTTATCAATCTGTATTGGTGCCCCTAACACAGCTGCCAGCCGTTTGTCCCTAGTCAAATGACTAGAAGCCCTCTCATAAACAGCAGGGGTGGGCTGGTCGGAGTGGACCTCGTAGCATAGAGCGCGGGCCTGAACGGATGAGCAATGGGCGGTCGTCGCCTCGCTGTTGCCTGAGCTCCCAAGACGGCCAGATGGCCGGGGCCGTCCGGGGCGGTCAAGTCGGGCAGTGTTGAAGGGGATGCGGGGGGTCCTGCGCCCCGGTGCCCCGTGGCACGCCCGCCCCGCGCGCTCTCCGCCCTCCCAGCCGTGCCATCGACGGTTTCAGCGCTGGGGGCAGGGGGGGGGCGTGAGAGCAGGTTTTCCACGGTTTGGCGGCGGACCTCCGCGAGCGCGGGGGGCTGGATGTGAGGGAAGGTTATATCGATGGCCCGTGCATCGTCGCCCAAAAGGGGGGCGAGCAGTGGGCAAGACCAAGCGGGGCAAGGGGACGAAGCTCATGGCAGTGGCCGCCCGCGCTCCGACCTTGCTCCAGTCCTCGTCTCCCAAGGCGAAAGTGGGACGCAACCACCACTGAAGGCTCTCGGGGATGCAGGGATGGCGCATCGAACACGGCGAAAGGAGGGAAGGGTATCCCAACCGCGCGGGGGCACCGGCTGGGCTCGTGCGGGGGGCTCGACCGCAGACGGGACGAGTCCACACCTGCCTTTTCGGCCGTGGCGGTGCCCTATGACACGGGTGACGTCTCTTCCCCTTCTGGCTCTTCGGTAAAAAAGGACCGCTTGCCCGCTACGCGAGGCCGCCGCAAACACAGGCCGATATATGGACGCCCCGGTGATCCAGATGTAGCTGGTTGAGGATTCCTTCGCGGAGCGGCAGCCGGTCTAACCGCAGGTGGCGGAAACGGGAGCGACGGCCATGTCCCGAATCATCGTCTTTTTTGGGGTGCTCTCTGTTGGCATGGTGAGGAGCGACTTCTTGAGACGAGACCGCTCATCGTCCAGGCTACCCCCACTCGGCGAGCGACAGCACCAGGCGGACCAGGTCGGCTTGCCGGGAGACCCCCTGCTTCTGGGAGATCTGATGGAGGTGGTAACGGACGGTGGCTTCCGTACGGCCCGTCGCCGCGGCGATCTCGCGCACGGTCCGGCCTTCCGCCACCCAGACCGCGACTTGGCTCTCCGCCGGGGAGAGCCCCAGGGTTTCGGCTATCAAGCCCGGATCGATCCGGGAGTGCCGCCCCGGTTCGACGATCAGCACCAGGGCGGCCACGCGCTGGGCGCCGAAGTCGATCTGAGAAACCGAGACGGGTCCGACGTGCACCACGAACGGGAGCAACCCGGACGTACGGCGGAGGGTCATGGACCCACTGACCGCGCCGGCCCCGGAGGAGGGCAACGCCCCCGTCAAGAGCTGCTCAAACTGCGCCTGGGCGGCCGGGGCGTACACCCGCAGCTTCCCACTCCGGTCCGACAGCCCATCGCCGTGGCGCAGGAGATGCCGGGCGCGGTCATTGGCCTCCACGATCCGCCCGGACCGGTCCAGTTGGATGACGCCGACCCGCGTGTTGTCGAGCAGGTCGGCCAAAGACGCGCCCACCGCCCCGGCGCTGACCACCGCCTGCCGGACCCGGACAAATTGGCGGATATGGGGCAGGAGGCCTTTCATCAGGGCGAGCTGCGAGACTTCCCAGCCCGCCGCGCCGACGGGGTCGCCGGTGGCCCAGGCGATGGTGCAGCCCGCCGGCCCGTCCAGCCGCGCCATTACGCCCTGCTGACCGCCGATCCGGCGCAACCCCTCGTTATAGGCGCGCGAGGTTTTCAACTCCTCAGCCGTGTACAGGTCGGCGATGCGGACGATCTGGCTGTCGGGCAGTTGCCGGAACCGCGGCACGCATTCGTTGCTCGGCTGGTACACGGCGAGCCACTCCCGTTCCAGGTCTTCGTAGCGCTGCCCCCGCTTGTAGATCCCGGCGAAGTGGGCCCGGGTATTGTCCGGCGGACCTTCGCTGACCACCAGGGCGTTGCCCACCGTGCCGCAGGCTTCATCGATCAGGGCGGAGGTGGTCGGCCACAGCGCATCGTCGAGCGTGGCGGCGTGTAATGATTCTAGGATACGTTCAAATGCATCTTGGTCACTCATACGGTCCCTTCTTGACGACCTCCCCCAACGGACTCTGCTGGAACACGAGATCCCATGATCCATCCTTGCTGTCGTTCTGTATAACGCCTTTCGTACGCTGACCGATCAACCCTTTTCCTCATCAAATAACGAGAAATCCTAGACTTCTTTACACAATAGTGGCCCGGTTGTCCCTAGTCATTTGACTAGGCTCAGAACGAAGGATGAGGAGAGGCCGCCTCCGCTCCGGCCTGGCGCCAGGCATCGGCTTTCAAGGCACGAGCCAGCCTCCCCTGTCCCCGCTGGCTCTCGCACGGCAGGGTGGGGTGAGCCGGAGCGGAGAAGACAGCAAGGCACGGGGAGACACGGCCGAGGCTTGCAGCCAGCAGGAGGCGAGCGGCGGGATAGGCGTAACGCTGCATAATCATTGCGGGCTCCTCGAAAGCCTTGCGACCACGCAGGCAACCGCCGGCGTCACGCCGCCGAGCAGGGCCACTCTGGACGGGGGCGTTACGGCGCAACCCGACTGAGGAATAAAATAAACAGATAAGGGAAAGGAATTATACGTACTTGGTAGAGCAGACCGAACTTAGTGTCCCCCGTCTGAAAACCGTCCTTTATCGGTTGGCCCAGAGGAGTGGCCAGACCCAGACACTCCCCGGAGGTCGCAGCCAACTCGACAGGGCAGATATTCGTTTCCCGTCCGGAGCGCTAATCCTGCCGCCGGAACGCTATAGAGCGGGGCACAGCTCGACCACGGCGGGAGTGGATTCATCCCCAAACTGAGCCGCCTTGCTACTGCCCGCTTGGCCGGAGCACACTCTGAGACACTGAACCCGCCTGGGAGACAGAGCCAGGCTTCACATTCGGCCTCCGAAACGGCCAGGTCCGGGCTCGGCTGGACCATCCCTTGCAGAAAAAGAGCACCAACTCGACAATACAGACAAGAATCGTGTTCGATATAAGCCTATCTTTCACTGTTTTCAGCTTCACATAAAAACATATACGAGCCATCGCATAAATCCTTGACTGACTTCAAATAGACTGCTAAAGCAGCATCTTGACTTAGGACTAACCGTCAGTCCTAAGTTGATTTTTGACCCGGCTGACCACCGCCGGGAGGAATTTCCAGGAGGTCCACATGCCGCGATTCCTCTTTTCCACGGTGACTCTTCTCTTTCTCTTTGCCGTTCTCTTCTTTCCCGCTCCGGCCTGGGCGCAATCCCTGGCCCCCGTGCAGAGCGTCGCGGATATGTTCGTCGATTTCCTCACCGGCACCTTTGCCCGCTCGGTTGCCATCATCGGCCTGGCCGGCTGCGGATTTCTCGCCATGGTCGGCCGTATGCCGTGGGGCGCGGCCTTGGCCGTAATCGCCGGCATCATTCTCGTCTTCGGCGCGGCGACTATTGTAGACGAGATCAGCGGCCTCGCGGGGTAGACATGGAGAGACAACACGACATGTTGTTCCTCGCCCTCACCCGGCCGGCGATGGTCTGGGGTGTCACGTACAGCTTCGTGGTCTTTAACCTCGTGCTCACCGGAATGGTATTCGTCTGGACAGGGAGCTTCCTGGCAGGGCTGATCGGCGTCCCGCTGCACATCGGCGGGTATATCACCTGCCTGCGAGAGCCTCGGCGGTTCGATCTCTGGTGGGTACGGATTCGCCATGCCCTGCCCACCCGCACCCGCTTCTTCTGGGGCGCGAACTCCTACCAGCCCTAGCCGGGAGGTCACCATGCCCGCCAACGCCCTCGCCCTCAGCCTCACCACAAATGGAACGATTGCCGCCCAGGAAAAAGATACGGACGACTTCCTCCCCTACACCCGTCACGTGGACAAGGCGACCATCGCCACAAAGGACGGGGAGCTGCTCCAGATTGTCAAGCTGGAGGGGTTCCCATTCGAGACCGCGGACGATCTGACGCTGGACGGCCTCAAGGAAGTCCGGAACACCCTGACCATCTCCCTCGCCAGCGCCCGCCACATTCTCTACCACCACCTGATTCGTCGGGAAGTCCAATCGGACATCGGCGGCGAGTTTACCGGGTTTCCGGCTGAGGTGAACCGGGCTTGGCAGCGGCGCCTGGCGCGCCGTCGGCTGTACGTGAACGACCTGTATCTGACCATTCTGCGACGGCCCATGCCCGGCCTGGGCGGCCTGGCCGACCTGGTCATGGGACTCTTCACGTCACGCGACCTCAAGCGTCAAGAGGAAGACCGGGCCGACAGCGTTCGCGCCCTGCAGGACGCCACTGCCAACATCATCTCGACCCTCTCCCGCTACCGGCCGCGCCTCCTGACCTGCTACGAGCGGGACGGGCGACTGTACTCCGAGCCCCTGGAGTTTCTGAGCTACCTCCTCAACCACGAACGCCGCCCAGTCCTCCTGCCGGCCGGCCCGATCGACGCCTATCTGCTCACCAAGCGGCCGCTCTTTGCACGGGAAGCCTTCGAGTTGCGAGGGGCGGCGCCGGCGGATCGGACCTACGGGGCATGCCTCTCGGTCAAGGAATATGCGGCCACCACCTGGTCCGGCCTGCTCGATGAGCTGACGCGGCTGCCGTTTGAAATGACGGTCACGCAGAGCTTTGCCTACAACGAGCGGCAAACCGCGCTCGACAAACTGGAACGCCAGGGCCGTATCCTCGACGCGGCGGAGGATGCGGCCGTCTCGCTGCGGGACGCCCTCCACGGCGCGGCCGACGATCTCGCCTCCAACCGGATCGTCTTCGGCGGTCACCATATCACCGTCTTGCTGACCGCCCGCGATGAACCGGGCCTGGAAAAGGCCCTGACCGAAACCACCACGGTCTTGACCAACCTGGGCGTCATCGCAGTGCGTGAGGACGTGAACCTGGAGCCGTCCTTTTGGGCGCAATTACCGGGGAATCAGCATTTCATCGCCCGGCAATCCGACGTCTCTTCCCTGAATTGGGCGGCCTACGCCAGCCTCCACAATTATCCGGCCGGGCGCAGGACCGGCAATCATTGGGGGGATTGTGTCTCGCTCCTGGAGACGACCAGCGCCACCCCGTACGCCTTTAATTTCCATCATGGCGACGTGGGGAATTTTACGGTAGTCGGCCCGACCGGGACCGGCAAAACCGTGGTCCTGACCTTCCTGCTGGCCCAGGCCCAGCGTCACCGGCCAGTGTCCTTCTTCTTCGACCGGGACCGGGGCGCGGAAATCTTCATCCGCGCCATAGGCGGCTGGTACGGGGTGCTGCGACCCGGCGAGCCTTCGGGCCTCAACCCACTTCAACTGCCCGATACGCCGGTCAATCGCAGCTTCCTGCGGGACTGGCTGGCAACCCTGGTCCGACCGGCGGACAGCGCGCCCCTGTCGGCCACGGATCAGACGGTCATTGCCGATGCGATTGCCTCGAACTTCGACGTACCTCCGGAACAACGCCGCCTCGCGTACCTGCAGGAGCTGTTCCGGGGGCACGAATTGGACACCGGCGGCGACAGCATCGCCGCGCGCCTGCGGCCCTGGTTCGGGGAAGGGGAGCGGGCCTGGTTGTTCGACAACCCCACCGACACCCTGGCCCTGGGCCGCACCCAGGGCTTCGATCTGACCTATGTGCTGGACGATCCGGCCGCCCGCGTACCGCTCCTGCTCTATCTGTTTCACCGCATAGAGCAGAGCCTCGATGGCCAAAAAGCGCTTATCTTCCTGGACGAAGGCTGGCGGGCGCTGGACGATCCAGCCTTTGAATCGCGCCTGCGCGAGTGGCTCAAAACGATCCGCAAGAAGAACGGGCTGGTCGGCTTCGGTACCCAGTCTGCCAGCGACGTGCTCGAAACGCGGATCGGCCCTACCATCGTCGAGCAATGCCGCACCCAACTGTTCATGCCCAATTTCAAGGCCGATAAAGCGGGGTACTGCGAGGGCTTCGGTCTCACCCCGCGTGAACTGGTGCTGGTCCAGGAGCTGGGCGACACGTCCCGGTGCTTTTTGGTGAAGCACGACAAAACGTCCGTGATCGCCCGGCTTGATCTGAGCGGAGAGGACGACATTCTGGCCGTCCTCTCGGGCCGGGAGGAAACCGTATTGCTGTTGGACAAAATCCGCGCCACGGTCGGGGATGATCCGGCAGCCTGGCTGCCCGTTTTTCATGCGGAAAGGAGGAAAGTCGGATGACGACCGCCTCGTATCTCTCACGCCCCGCCTTGATGCTGGCGGGTCTGCTCGTACTCGGTACGCCCAACCCGGCGGCCGGGGGCGGCATTCCCGTTCACGACTCAACCAACCTGGCGCAAATTGCCGCCACGGTCGCCGCGCTCGTGGACATTTATACCCGGCAAGACCTGGAGCTGAACGCCGCCAATCGAGCGGTGACGGCACTGACCGGCCGGCTCGGCCTGGGGACGCTCCATCAGACCCCTGAGCTGCTCCGCATGCGCCACACGCTGCCGGCGCTGCTGTATGACCTCAACCGGCTGGCCGACCTCCCGTCAAACCCCGACCTCGCGCGCACGATCACCCTGTACGGCCGGCTGACCGACCGGTTCGGCCTGCTGGCCGAGAGCGTGTACCGGCCGCGCAATCCGGACGCGCCGTATGCGCGGGCCTGGCGCACGGACCGGGACGCTCAGCTGGCGGCGGCCACCGGCGCGGAAGTCGTGTACGGACACCTGGACGCGCGGGAAACCTTATACAGCGACATGATGAACGAGTTGGACACGCGGGAGGATCTCAAGGCCTCGGTCGATATTCTCGCGCGTCTGACGGCCGAAAACGGCCGGCTGCTGATGGACTTGACCCGCCTCATGTCGATCTCCACCCAAGCCTCTGCCACCACCCGGCTTGCCAGACAGACCCAAGCCGCCAACGTCAGGAGGACTGCTGCATATGAGAACAAAACCCTCGAAGAACTACCCTAGGCTGGCCCTGGTCCTGGCCGTCCTGACCCTCCTCGGGACAGCCGGCTGCGCCCACCGGGGGCTGACGGCTCCCTGTTCGGACTATAAGGCGGCCAGCTTCACGCCGGGCGCTATCCCCTGCGACCAACCGCGGCCGGTAGTCCGGCCGCTCCATATGGCTTCTGTCGGTCGCGGCCCGAGCGCCTAGTCGGTCATGGCAACGATCCGGAGCACAGTCGAAGCCACCGAGGCCGCCACGCAAACCCACGTCCTCAACGTCTGGACGGAGTTTGACGCTGTGGCCCAGCCTATCGTACTCGCGGTGGCGACCATCGCCCTGGCCTATATGGGCTATCAGATGTGGACGGGCCAGCTCCGCATGCGGACAGACGTGCTGCTGCCGCGGCTGCTCCGCTGGGCAGTCATCCTGGCGCTGCTGCTGAACGGACCGGAGCTGTACGCCGTGGTCTATCCGATGGTCACCGAAGTGCCTGAGGAGATCGCCAAGTTTCTGCTCGCCCAGGCCGGTGGCGGGATGGACGAAGACGCAGTACTGGGTCTGGTCGAAACGGTCATGGAAGCGGGCATGAACAGCGCCTCGGCCGTGTGGCAGGACAGCGGTTATCTTGATCTGTCGTCCCATTTTGTCTCGCTCCTGCTGATTGTCACCACCCTGGCGCTGGCCGTGGTCGCCATGACCTTGTTGATGTTGAGCAAGCTGGCCGTGGGCATTCTGCTGGCGGCCGGGCCGTTTTTCCTGGCCCTGCGCCTGCTCGATATCGGTAAGGGGCTGTTTGAGGGTTGGTTACGTCAGCTCCTCACGTTCGCGCTCATCCCGGTGTTCGTCTACTCCCTGATCGGCCTCAATTTCGTGATCCTCACCGCCGCTCATACCCAGCTCACGGACGCCACGCTGGCCGACCAACTCACGCTCACCCAAATTGTGCCGTTTATCCTGGTAGCCTTCGCCAACCTGCTGCTCCTCACCCAAGTCATGTCGTGGTCGGGCGGGGTCGGGGGTGGGGTGACCCTCGCCGTTTCGGCAGGGGTCGTTATGCAAAACGCCAGCCAGCTCTACCGATACACCCAGCCGCTCGGGCAGCGGGCGGCCGGCATGGCCACGAATACGGCCGATATGCTGCGCCGCCGCCTTGGCAGGCCAGGCAATACGGGCGGACAAGGAGGGCAGCCATGAGACTCTTCAGCGCCCTCCTCGGTAGCAGCGCCAGTGCGCCCACGCACGACGCGACCTGGGACGCGGCCGCCACCTGGGAGCAGGCAACCTATCTCTCGCTACGGCGCTCAATGCGCCGGGCGTGGGCCTGTGCCACGGCCGCCCTGAGCCTGGCCTTCCTGGCGCTCCTGGCCCTGACCCTGGTCCTGCCGCTCAAAGAGTTCGCGCCCTACGTGGTCACGGTCGATAAAGAGACCGGCTGGCTGGAAGTGACGCGGGGGCTGCACGAGGGCAACCTGACGCAGAGCGAGGCAGTCACCATGGCGAATATCGTGCGCTGCCTGACCGCGCGCGAAACCTACGATGCGACCGACTACGCCGAGCGCTACCGGGAGGTCGGCCTGTGCATGACCGGCCGGGCGCTCGATCAGTACCGGCGCCTGCACGAGCAGAGCAATGCCAACAGCCCGGCCGTCCGGTACGGTTTTGACGGCATTATCCGGGTCGAAATCGGCAGCGTGAACCTCCTGTCCGCCACTACGGCCCTGGCCTCATTCCGGACCATCCTGGAATGGCGCGGCCGGGAAGTGGTCAACCATTGGCGGGCCGCCATGACGTTCAGTTACACCAATAAGCAGTTCACCATGCGTGACCGGTTCATCAACCCGCTCGGCTTTCAGATCTCGTCGTACCGTCGAGATCCCGATCTCAGCCCCACACAGGAGTAAGATATGCGCCATTTCCTCCTTACCCCCGTCCTCCTCGTCTTCCTCGCCTCCCCGCTGTTCGCCGTTGTCCAGCCCCAGCCCGGACAGACAGACCCGCGCCTGCGCTGGATCACCTACAACCCGCGGGAAGTAGTCAAAGTCAAAGGGCACTACGGCTATCAGACCTTGGTTCAGTTCAGCGACAGCGAGGAGATCACCGATATTTCGATTGGCGACGGCCTGGCCTGGCAGGTCGATATCCCGGCCCGCAAAAACCTGATGTTCCTGAAACCGGTCGAGGCCCATGCCACCACGAACCTGACCGTGCTGACCACCCGGCCGGCCCCGGACGGCTCGGGGGAGCGGGAGCGGATATACGTCTTCAGCCTGACCGCCACCGTGCCCCAGGAGAAGGGCTTGCCGGCCGCGCTCCGGGAGGCGGAACGGGCCGCCGATATTCCTCCTGCCCAGCTTCCCGACACGGGGCCGACCACTGCGGCGGACTTCACCTGGGTCATTCACTTTCATTATCCGGACGACGAGGCGGAGCGGATGCGGGTCAAGATCCAACGCGACCTCAGACGCCAGGACGCGCGGATCGTCGGGAGGGCGGGCAGTGAGGCAGGCATAGACCCGGCCGGCTGGAATTGGCAGTACACGTTCGCCGGCAGTAAGACCCAGGCCCCGGTCAACGTGTTCGATGACGGGGAGCACACCTATTTTCAATTTGACCCCAAAACACGTGTGCCCGCCATTTTCTTTGTCCATGAGGATGAAACCGAATCGCTTGTCAACGCCGTCCGGCGCGGCCGGTTCCTGGTCGTGCATGATGTGGGGCGGCAGTTCACTTTGCGGAACGGCGAGGTGGAAACCTGCATCTTCAACGAGGCGTACACGGCCGAACCGGACCGTACGCTGAACAGTCCCCCGGAAGACCCGCAATACGAGAGTTAGGAGGCGCGTATGGCTGAGCCCGAACCTCCCCGCTCGGACAACGGTGAAAATCGGCTGGATCGGGATGTGACCCCGCTCCGGGGGCCGAACCGGCCGCCGCTCCTGGCGGCCGGCCTCACGTGCGGGGTGATCCTGGTGGCAGGAATGTGGTTCGTCTTGGGCGGAGAGGAGGAAGTCGGCCCGACCGCCCGGCCTCAAACGGTCAATCCGGCGGAGCCTCCCGTCACCTTGGTTCCGCGTCAAGAGCAGCCGGTACCGCCACCGGTCCGGCCGCCCCCCCCGCCCCCGTGTCCCCCCCCAAAGCCCGCCCGGTCCCCCCCCCGGCCCAGCCGCCCCTGCCGGCGCCGGCGCCCGTTCCGCCGGCGGTCGATCCGCTGGACGAGCAGCGCGCGCGTCTCTTGCTGGCCCGCATCCAGCGGCTCCAACAAGAACTGGATAAGCGCCGTCGCTCCAAAATGCTCGTGATGTCCCACACCCCCCGTGCCCCGGCCCCGTCATCGGCGGAGGTCTCGTCCGCCGCACTGGACGACGGCGGGGCTGCGCTCCCCGGTCACAGCCCCGCCGCACTCACCGGAGCGGTGGGCGATAACACCCCGCGGGCAGGCGCCGTCGGGCCGGTCGGAGGGACGCCCGCCCGTCGGGGCGGCAGCGGGGGCCGGGTCGGAGAGACCCCCGCCGTACAGGCCCGGCTCTTACCCAGCCTGGGCTATACCGTCACCGAGGGAACGGTGATTCCGGGCGTCCTGGAGACGGCCATCAGCTCGGATTTGCCGGGCATAGTGAGAGCCATCAACTCGGCCGACGTGTACAGTCATGACGGGAGCCAATTGCTCATTCCCAAGGGCTCCCGTCTCGTCGGTCGCTACCAGTCGGACATTCGGCGGGGTCAGTCGCGGGTGTTCATCATCTGGAACCGGATTCTCCGGGCGGACGGCATGTCCGTCCTCATCAACTCGCCCGGCACCGACCCGCTCGGCCGCGCGGGCCTGGAGGGCGATGTAGACACCCATTTCTTCCAGATTTTCGGGGCGGCCATCCTGCTCAGCATTCTCGACGGCGGGCTGGATGTCGCCATCGAAATAGCGCGCCAGCGAGGCGACGACAACACCATGATTATCCAGAACGAATCGGGCCTGGGCAGGGCAGGGGAGGTGGCCCTGAAGGATTCGATCCAGATCCAGCCCACGATCCATGTGGATCAGGGGACACGCATCTCCATCCTGGTGGCCCGCGATTTGGATTTCCGGTCGGTCGAGTTGGCCCGGAGAGAGTAGGATGGAAGGGACGGGCGTCTTCCTCAAGCAATTTCTCCGGCCAATACAGCCCTGGCTGGACAAAGACAACGTGTCCGAGGTCTGCGTCAACCGTCCGGGGGAAGCCTGGGTGGAAGAGCAGGGCGCAACCGGTATGGTCCGCACAGAGCTGCCTGAGCTGACGGCGCGGTCCGTCGCTCAGCTTGCGCGCCAGGTCGCGGCGGCGTCCCATCAGGAGGTCAACGAACGCAAGCCGCTCTTGGCGGCCGCGCTGCCATCAGGCGAGCGTATTCAAGTCGTCCTGCCTCCGGCGGCCATAGACGGCGGCGGCTTCTCCATCCGCAAGCAGGTGGTCCAGAATCTCAGTTTGGACGACTATGCCGAAAGCGGGGCGTTTCGGCGCGCCCGCCTCACGGCGGCGGACCATCGTTCTCCGCTCGATCTCCGGCTGTGTGCACTCCTGGCCGCCCAGGACTGGCAAGGCTTCCTGTCCGCGGCCACGGCCGGTCGGAAGAACATTCTCATAGTCGGCGGGACCTCGACCGGAAAAACGACATTTTTCAACGCCATCGCCAAGGAGATTCCGGAGGAGGAGCGGCTTGTCTCGTTGGAGGACACGCCCGAACTGGAACTGCCACAACCGAACGTGCTGCGGCTGATCGCCTCCAAGGGCGGCCAGGGTCAGGCTCGGGTGAGCATCCAAGACTTGCTGGAGGCAAGCCTGCGCCTGCGGCCGGATCGCATTCTGCTGGGCGAGCTGCGGGGCGCGGAAGCCTATACCTTCCTCCAAGCCGTCAACACCGGCCATCCCGGCTCCATCTCCACGCTGCACGCCGACTCACCGCGCGCCGCATTCGAGCGCCTGACGCTGATGGTCATGCAGGCGAATTTGGGACTGCGGCGGGATGAGATCCTGGCGTATATCCGCTCGGTTGTTGAGGTCGTGGTGCAGCTCACCCGCCTGCCGAACGGGCAACGGATCGTGAGTGAGATGTATTTCGCTCACATGCCGCAAGAGGACGAGCCGGCCCCGGACCGGCGAACCCGTACCCCCAAAATCCGCGCCAGCGCCGCCGCGTGCGCAAAAGGCGACGCAGCCGGTGGGTAGCGCCGCCTCATATGGGCTGCCGGGGTGCTGTCTGTTGTGGTCCTGATAGTCGGCTTCCTGCGCGGGCCTGGCTGGGAGGTCTCTGATGAATAGCAGTGCGGTTTCCATTGCCATCGGTTCCGTCCTGGCCCTCGCCATAGTGTCGTTCGTCTGGAGTGCCGTACTCACCCTTTTGACGGGCGGTTCGCTTCAAGACACCCAGCCGTGGGCGGTCTACACCTTCATGTTCACCTATGGCTTCGACGGGCGGGCAGGGACGTTGCTGTGGCATTCTCTCTTGATCGCGGTCGGCGGCTCGGGCGTCTTCGCCTTGCCGCTCTTTTTCTTTGGCCGGCCGACCTACTACGGGGACGCGCGGTGGGCGCGCGGCGGCGAAGTACGCCGCGCCCGGCTCCTGGCCCCCGACGGTCTGCTGGTCGGGAAGCTGGGCCGGCGAGTCTTTCTGAAGAATGCGGAACCGGTGCATCTGCTGGTGGCCGCCCCGACGCGCTCCGGCAAGGGTGTCGGTATCGTGCTGCCGAACCTGTTGAGCTGGCAGGGCTCGGTCATCGTGCTGGACATCAAGCACGAAAACTACGCCGCTACGGCCGGGTATAGGAGCCAGGGCGACGGCCAGGAGGTCTTCAAGTGGGCACCGATGGAAGCCCACTCGCACTGCTACAACCCGCTCGATTGGGTCGCGCAGGATGGGAGCGAGCGGATTTCCGACCTCCAGTTGCTGGCCACCATCTTGCTGCCTCTCCCCGAGCGGGCCGATCCGATGTGGGTCAACGAGGCACGGGATTTGTTCTTGGGGGTGTCCCTGCTCGTGCTCGATGATCCCCGAGTGCCCTCGACCTTCGGTCAAATCTACCGCACGCTGAAACGCGAAACCGACCTGGCCGAGATCGCCAAGCTGGCCCTGGAGCAGCAGGACCCGCCTCTGGACCCGGCGTGCAGACAGGCCCTGGCGAATTTCAAGAACAAGGCGCCCAAAGAGCAGAGTGGCGTGAAATCCACCTTGACGGCCGCGCTGAACCTGTGGGCCAACCCCCATATAGACGCCGCCACTGCCGCCTCGGACTTCGACCTGCGGGAGTGTCGCCGACGGCACTACTCGATCTATGTGGGAGTGGCCCAAAACCAACTCCTCACCCTCGCGCCGCTGCTCAACCTGTTTTTCCAACAAGCTGTTGGGCTGCTCAGCTCCAGCCTGCCCGGCCCGGACGAAAAGCACGAGGTGTTGCTGATGATCGATGAATTTCCGCTGCTGGGCAAAATGCAAACGCTACAAATCGGCCTGGGGATCCTGGCCGGCTACAACATTCGGATCGCGCTGATCGTCCAGGGCCTCGGTCAACTCAAGGATATTTACGGACCGGCCGGCATGGAGGGCATATTGCAGAATTGCGCCATGCAAGTCTTTTTTGCGCCGAATGACGACACTACCACCAACTATGTCTCGAAGCGGCTTGGCACGAAAACCGTTCAGGTGCGGAATCGCAGCCAAGACCAAGAATGGAAGACGACGACCACCACGACCTATATCGCCCAACCCTTCCTGCTGCCTGAGCAGGTCCGCCGTCTTCCTCCCGCCCAGGAGATCGTGTTCAAGGAGAACGCCCGGCCCATACTGGGACAAAAAATTCGCTATTACAGTGACCGGGCGTTCACGCGGCGGATTCTCCCGCCGCCGCCCGTACCGGCCCTGGACGTGCAGCCCCCGCCTCCCGACCCTGCCGAGCGGGCGGTTGCCGAACTGGCCCAACTCACAGACCTCGGGCCGCCTCCGGAGGGGCCGGATGCGGTCGTGAACAGTATTGACGAACTGCCCCCACTGGAGGAGTACCCTGTGGAAGAAGATCAAGCGTAGGGGGCGGAACCGGTCGGCCTATCGGCCCGGCCTGTCAAGCTGGCGCTCATGCGTCGGCTCTAATGCGGACGACAGCCGCGCCCGAGCGGCAATCGCTTGGCGTTTCAGCGCCGGATCGGAAATGGTGTGGATACTGGCCCGTAACGCCTGCTCCGTCAGCCGGGTGACGGCCCGGACCTTGGCCGGCGGTTCCTGACCGACGCCCGGCATCTGCTCGGCGTAGAGCGCCAGGTCTGCGGCTGCGACGACCGCCTTTGCGCGGTCCGTGTCGCTGGTCAACTGCTCCATCCCTCTCACCATGATGCCGGCTGCCCGCGCGTACTCGAACCGCTCATAATGGTTGCGGGAGACCGCGGCCCGACTCGGGCTTTCCGCGCGGGCCTCGTCCAGCGCCGCGCGGGCCTCCTTGCCCCACTGGGGCATTACGCCCCGGCGCTCCATCCCCTTGATGGCCGGGGATGAGGAACGCGGAGCCAACCCCCGCGCCCAGCGTGGGCTGGCGTCCAGCTCTAGGCCCTGCTCGCGGCTTTTCTCGGCCAAGAGCTGTCGTAGATCGGCCAGATCGGCCCGGCCGATGCGTAGCTGCGTCCCGTCGTGGCCCTTGGCTTTGACCACGACATGCACATGAAACTGCTTGCTGTCTTTGTGCACCGCAAAAAAATAGTCGTGGTTGGCACCAAAGCCTGCCTGGAAGAATTGCCGCGCGGCCTCGGTCGCTTTCTCCTCGTCCGCTCCCCGCGGAAAGGACACCACCCCGCTCATGGAGAGGCGACGGTCCTTCCGCTCTGCGGGGTCTTTGGCCCACGCCGAAACGAGATGCTCCAGCTCAATCAGGCTCTGTAACCGTTCCCCGCTCTCAGTCTCGACCTCGTTTTCCCCCTCCCGAGAGACATAGTTCGCCCGGTCCCACAATGCGCCGCTACTGTGGTTCCAGCTCGTAATTTTGAAGACGGCTTGGGGTAGCCCTCGGGCCGCCCGGACCCGTTGGGTCAGGCTGCCGGTCCATCGGCCGAGGCCGCGCCAGCGACCGGACGGGCGGTTGCCTTTCGGCCGCACCGCCTTCTCAAGGAGTCCTTCCTCGCGGTCCTCATCAGGCCGCATTGGCACCTCCCTTCGACTGCCTCAAGGGGATGACGGTCCGCAATGCGGCCGCCTCTACGGCCGCGCCGTACAACTGCTCGACCGTCTCGACCCGAGTCTGGAGGGCGGTCAGCGTCGGGGCGATTTCCGGGCCAAGCAGGACCTCACCTCGGTTGGCGGCTCGCACGAGCTGGTTCAAGTTGCGGCCCACGGCCGCCAACTCACGGTGCGCCGCGCGCAACTCGCTCACCCCGTCCGCAAAGAAGTCTGGGCCACCCGTAATAGCCTCGCGGACAAGCCGACGCAGCACACGACCGGGGGGCTGATTAAGATCTGTGGCAAGCTGCTTGAAGGCCAAGTCTTCGTCTGGGCGGAGCCGGACGCGGGCTACTGTGGAATGACGGTTAGCGGTGGGAAGCCGGGGGCGCGGCATGGTCATTCTCGGGGCTTTTCCGGCGCAGCCGGGCGGCGAAGCCGGGGCAGGGTGGGTTTTTAGGCCACACAATGCGTATCCTGCCTCTCCTAATCCGTACTGTCTTTGTGCCGGTTTGCCTGCTGCTTGGCTGTCCTCGGACTGTCGCATATCCAGCCTTGATGCACAAGCTACCATGCTTGGCCTTTTCCAGGAGCGACAGAGTGGCCTCTGGATTTGCGGCTCGTCGTCTCTATGGACGTGGGACACTAAGCCTCAGACCTGCCGCCGAGTTGGGCTGGTTGTGGCCGGGCCAGCTCGGCGGCCTACTCCTAGGCTGGAGGGGTAGGGAGCGAAGAGCGGAGGGAAGGGTGGAGACCACCTAAACTCTGGCCAGAAAATACCCAGCCAGCGCGGGTGGGCTGTGAGGCTCACCCCGCAATCTTCTGGCGAATGGTCTGCACTTCCTCGGCCGAGACACGCCGCCATGCCGGACGACGGAAGGTCCGACCGTTTCGATGGGTGAACACGACCATGTCCCACGTCTCGGGGTAGGGCTTTTGTCCACGGCCAGCCGAACGTTCCAGGTAGTGCTCGACCCATATCAGCCCCTCGGGGTCAATGGTCGGGTCTTCCTGGCACAAGTGCGTCGCAATGATCTCGGCCGCATTCGTCACGCTGGTACCGGGGTTGTCCTCCAACTCGGTACAGATGACCAGCGTCGTCCGCCCTACGCTACGGACAATCTCCAAGTCACATTTCGAGTCGCAGTTCCGAAAGCCGGGATATTCGTACAGCATGGGATCGCCTCCTATCGAGCAGCCCCGTATGCGGGGCCGGCTTGCCTGCCACCCAGGGCGGCTTATCGTTCCTCTTTACACCATGCCACCATCGCCGGGTTCTCGGCGTACAGACGACGGGCGAGGCCGTGTGGCAAGCCGAGCGTGCCGCCGTTGTTGATATCGTAGCCGGGCCATTCGTGGCTTGGACGCCAGTCGTCTTGCCCGGCCGGACTCCACTGGCAATTAAGGTACCGCTCTGTCCGGCTGGCAATCATATTGATGGTTTCGACTCGTATCAGCCGCCAGTCATGTTTCCCAATGCGAACGGGAGCGGAAACCCACGGCAGCGCGGGAGATTGCTGAGGGGCGAACATGGCCATCTGTTCCATTGTTGTGTCCTCCTGTTCGGTGGCTCCGCTCACGCGGGGCCTGGTTCTACTCCTCGTCTTCACTGGCGTCCCCGAGAATACAGTCAGCCGCCCGCTGGGCCTGGGCCGCTGCGTGCACCAGCAGCTTGGTGTCGTCCTGGAGTTTCCGGAGCCACCCCTGGATGTAGCTGGCCGAGTCGTCGCAGGTCCGATTCTCGATCCCCGCCACGCCGCACAGGAAGGCCGCGCCCATCTCCGCGCACAATTCCTCTTTACTGTAATTGGTATCCCCAAAGGCCACCATATCAACCAAGGTGGGCCGATTCAGTCGGCTGGGGTGGCCGGTGGCATGGGTCAGCTCATGAAAGAGGGTGGAGTAGTACAGTTCGGGAGCGGCAAACCGCCCTGACTCTGGCATGGTTACGCGGTCCGCGCTGGGCCGGTAGAAAGCCCTTACGCCGGCGTGGACGATCTCCGGCCGGTTCGGCATGTGCTCAACGATCCGCTCGCAGGACAGGATTTTTTGCGCCTCATCCAACTCGGGGGCCTGAACCTCCACCCGCTCCCGCCACGCCTCGGGCAGCTCGCATTGAGCCGCATTGAACACGGTAAAGGACCGCGCCACGGCGAAGCGCTCGGGCTTGGCATCGTCCGCCGCGTCCGCCGCGGGTCGTTTCTCCACCCATTTCCAGAACACGACCTCAACCCCGCGCTCACCCTTCTTGACGTGTCCGCCGATCTTCTGCGCCTGGCGGTAGGTCAGCCAAAACGGGGAGCCACCGGCCGCCATCAACACCCACACATTTACCCCACGGTACACGCTGCCGCTGACAAGGTTCCGGGGCCGCCCCTGGCGTCCATCCCACGGCTTATGCCACGGCACGACCCCCTGCGCTAAGGCATCCATAATGCGTGCGGTCACACTCGCGTAAACGTCCCGGCTCATAGCACCCTCCTCTGCAAAGTAAAAAAGAAAGAAGATTTTTCCCGGCTCTCACCCACCTCTGGGGCCGGGAAAAATCGGACCGGCCAGGGCGCGTGCGCCGCCTACACCTGGAAGCCGACCGACAGCGCAACGCGTGACAGGCTTTGCCTGGCGCGCTTTGCCAGGGAGGCGGTGTCTTCGTCCGAGTGGTCGCCGGGCTTCGCACCCGTGACAAGCTCTGCTTGGCGCGGGTGCTCAGGCGACGCTTTCCGGCTTTGCCGGGACGGTCCGCGTTCAGCGGCCGGCCTGGCTAAGCCCTGTTCCTGCCGGTGAGCTGGGACGGTTTTGTCCGGGCCTGGTCGCCGGCCTGCTCCGGGTCCAGAATCGGACCGGGAGCGGGTGGGTGGGGTGTGAGCGGGCGGGCCAGGGCCACAATCCTGGGCCGCCGCCGGAACGTAGGGGAGGGGATCGGCGCTGCGCTGCTACGCCAAAGCGTCGCGGTGCTGCGCCTCGGGGGTCAGCGAACTGGGCCGGCCCATGTCCGGGCCTGTTCGCTGGCTGGCCTGTCGTGGCCGATGTCGCAAAAAACGGCGTCAGGCGCTCTTGTAAGTGCCTGTTCTTTAGTGAGAGTCTTGGTATGGGCCGAACCGATTACGGACTGCTCTGGCCCTGTATGGAAGTCGGTTTTTGTAGGCGAAGGCCAAAAACGACCGTTTTGGCCTAATTTCTCGGCCCGGGAGGGCGGGAAACGTGGCAGCCTTCTGCCACGGCGGAAAAATTCAGGGGGTCTGGTGGGGAGGCGGGGCGCGGCAGCAAGAGCTACCGAAAAGGCCCTGGCAATGCGACCCGCCGGCAGGGTGGCGGGTCGCGCGCTCAGGGCGGTCAGGCCCGCGCCGGGCCGCCTCGGGCAGGTTCATCGCTGCTGTTGCTTGTCACCCAGCCGTCCGCGATGTGGAACAGGTACATGGTGAGCGCATAGCGGATGCCGCGGGACAGGTGAATCCCGTCGTCCTCCTCCATGGCCTCCCGTGCGTCATAATCAGTCGTGTCCAGTTCGGTAAGGTTATTGGCGAAAATCCGGACCAGCTCGGCGTCCTTCTCGGGGACGCAATCGCGCGCGATGGCATAGACCGCCCCGCACCGTTCCTCAAGGGTCTGCCTCACGATCCGCGCCGCCTGCTCCCGCACCCGCCGTAGGCATCTGGTTTCCAAGGCTTTGAGATCAGCATTGCTCATACCATCCTCCTCTGACGATGCGGCCAGGTTGTGGGCCTGGCCGCTGCCTGGGGTGGCAGGGCGCTGGCCCTGCCTATTGGTCCTAGGAGTTCGTATCGGCGGCCGGGGTGCCGTCGCCGGCGTCCGCACCGTTATCCTTCCGACCCCCGAGAAACTGCACCTGCTGGGCAATAATCTCGGTCACAGACCGGGTGTTGCCGTCTCGATCCTCATAGCTCCGCGTCTGGAGCCGGCCTTCCACCATCACCTGGCGGCCCTTGGTGAGATACTGCCCGCAGGTCTCGGCCAGCTTCCCCCACACCACCACCTGATGCCATTCTGTCCGCTCCTGGCGGTCTTCTCCCTCACCCCACGAGTCCGTCGTTGCCACCGAAAAGTTGGCCACCGCCCGTCCGCTCTGTGTCTGGCGAACCTCCGGCTCGTTACCCACATTCCCGAGAATCATCACTTTATTCAGCGCTGCCATGTCGTACCTCCTCTGTTGGGGGCTTACGCCCGTTGATGAGACAAAACCAAAGACCAGGATTCGATAATACTTCTGCTGTCTTGCACCTCCTTTCCCTAGCAAAAACACAAGATTTTTTCCCGACTCTCGCCCATCTCTGGAGTCGGGAAAAAATCGAAAGCATCCGAACGGCGCGTGCGCCGCCTGCATCTGGAAGCCGACCGACAGCGCAACGCGTGACAGGCTCTGCCTGGCGCACGTTGCCAGGGAGGCGTGGTCTTCGTCCGAGCGGGCGCCGGGCTTCGCAGCCGTGACACGCTCTGCTTGGCGCGGGTGCGCAGGCGGCCGCTTTCCGGCTTTGCCGGGACGGTCCGCGCTCAGTGGCCGGTCTGGCTAAGCCTTGCCCCTGCCGGCGAGCTGGGACGGCTGTGGCCGGTCCTGCTCGCCGGCTCCCGTCCTCGGGGCGGGAGCGGGGGGGGAGCAATAGAGGGCGGGTAGGGCGTGAACGGACCGGCCAGGGCCGCGATTCTGGGCCGGTCTGGAACGTAGGGCCGGGGGAGGCTATCACCGCCGGCGTTCGTGTCGCTCGATCATCCGGCCGGTGCGGCTGACCTCCCGCCAGGGATCGAAGCGGCCGCGTTCCGCTCGCTCCACCGTGCGGCCGATTTGAGCGGCGCTCCGTAAGAGCGCCCCGACACGCACGCCGGACCGCCGGGGCTGGTGCGTCGGCTCGATGCAGCAGGGAGCCTGCTGTGCCGGCTGCTCGATCTGCCGTCTCGGCTCCTCAGGCCGCTTGCGTCGATGGACCTCCGCCTCATACCGCGCCCGTACCCGAGCGGCCGGAGCGGAAAAGAGTCCCCGGCTACGGGCGGCCAGGATTATATAGGCAGTATTCCTGCCCCGACCCGGCGGGCCAGCGAAACGGGTAGCCGGGCGGACAGTGACAGCCGGTGGTAACGCGCCAGTACGCGGGCTGTCCCCCAACAGGCGTGGGGCCGGCGACGGGAGTGGCGCACGTGTCGGGGATCGTGGTTTGGATCGTGCAGATTTGGTCAATGACGGGAGTGCCGGCAGTCGCCACCCTTTGCACATGGGGGACATTCGGCGAGAAGTTGGTCCGCCCGTCCACCGCGACCTTGACAGTCGTGGTCTTCTGAGCCGAGTAGTTAAAGGCGCAGCCGTCAGCGCCCACTCCGCTACACAGTCCCCCGGTGGGCGTGCCGCCGTGCGGGCACTCATCCTGCGTGTTCTGGGTATAACTGAGATTCGCCGCATCCCACCCAAATTGTGAGGCGCAGCTCGACCACGGGGGCAGCGGGGGCTGAAAGGCAGCCAGCCGCCGTTTGACAGCGTCCTCCGCCGGGGTGCATTCCGGGGGCGGGAACCCGCCCGGGAGGCAGAGCCAGGCTTGACACTCGGCGAACGAGACGGCGAGAGCGGGCCGCGCGGAGATGGCTGGCAGCACGAGGACGAGAGCGAGCAAAGCGGCGGGGATCATACGCGCCTCCTGGGCAATACTTTGTACCCTAGGATACAAAAATTCGTTGAGATGTAAAGTCTTTACGGCGGGGGTGGGGCGTGAACGGACCGGCCAGGGCCACAATCCTGGACCGGCCCGGAATGGTGGGCCGGGGGAGGCTACCAGCGGCGGCGTTCGTGTCGCTCAATCATCCGGCCGGCGCGGCTGACCTCCCGCCCGGGATCGAGGCGGCCACGGCCCGCCCCCTCCCCCCGGCCGCCCCGTGGAGCGGCTCCCCGTAAGAGCGCCCCGACACGTACACCGGCCCGCCGTGGCTGGTGCGTCGGCTCGATGCGGCAGGGAGCCTGCTGTGCGGGCTGCTCGATCTGCCGTCTCGGCTCCTCAGGCCGCTTGCGTCGATGGACCTCAGTCTCGTATCGCGCCCGTGCCCGAGCGGCGGCCGCTGCCTCGCGCCGACGGTCTTCCGCGCTCTGCGACGTTTCGGCCACCTTCTGGTGGGCGGCGGACTGTGCTGGTATGGCGGCCACTATCAAAAGGGCCACCACGGCGCTTGCGATTGGTGTGGTCTGGTTCATAGCTGAACCTCCTTCCGAAAGATTTGCGTACCCGCTCAGCAAAAACAGAGGCTCCGAAGTCAAGGGCGGCGAAGCCGGGAGCTGGCCGACCTTGCCCTTGACTTTGGATACTTTTTGCTACGCTGGGATAAGCAAGCAGAAAGGCATCTGGAGCAAAAACAGCGCGCGGGGCCTTGCCCGCCACCTGCTCCCGACCTGTGCGCCGCCTGGGATCTGACCACGGCCGAAGGCCCACCTTAAAAGGGCGGGTGGGCAACATGGCGCACGGGTCGGGGCCTGGTCCTCATCGGGAAAGACTGTGGGATCCAGCGGACCATCTTGCTTCCGTTGCCGGGTCATGGGGCTTTCCCTTTCTGCGTACGTGCGGCCTGGGCACGCTTCACCGCGTCAACACACGCGTCATAGATGGCCAGCGCCTCCTCGGGCGTATAGCCGCCTTCGCCGGCGTGGGTGGGAAGGCATGGCCGACAATAGCGGCTATAGGCGTCTACCTTGCCAAAGAAACCGATGCGGCGGCGGATGATCTCGGTCGGCGCTCCACAATCTGCACACGTCATGTTGCCTCTTCCTCTCTGGCTAGACCGCCACGCCGGTAATCTCCGGCAGGGTCTTCCTGCTCATGCTCAGGGTGAAACCGAGCCGCTGTTCAAGCTCAGCGTAGCGGCGGTACAGGTCAGGCTTGAGCTGAGCGGCTGTCCGCAAGTCCTGGGTGCTCGCCATGATGCAAAACACGCAAGAGAGCCGTGTCATGCCGGCCCGGTAGGCCCAATGGGGTTGCTGGCCGGCTGTCTTGATTTCTGCGAACACCTCCTGCGTGGTCAGATGATGGATGGGGAGCCAGTCGTACCAAGTCCGCCCCGCTCGGCTGTTCCGCTCGCTCTTGACCAGGGTTTGGAGCTTGGCCCTGGCGGGGCTTTCCTCGGCCCGAAACCCCATGCAACTGACCGCCCTCCCCGCGCCGGGCCACATTGCCCGCGATGCGCGGGTGGAAGAGCGGATTAGGCAAATCGAAGACCCGAAGCAGCGGGCGCGCGCGGAAGCCCTCCTGGAGACGATCCGGTCGGAAGTGAACGCCTCCCAGCACCACCAGCACCGCCGCGCGCAAGAGCAAGACCGAGAATTGGAACGCTAGAGGCCGCCGGGCGGCCCCGGCCAAAAAAAAGGGAGGCCGGAGCCTCCCTGGTGTCCTACGGCACGGCCAGGCAGGCCCCTGGACGTGGGCAGCGATAGAACCGACATACACAACTTAACGGGAACTTGGTGGGCAATGCCCCGGGCGCATACCGAAAGGCAGAGGCGGGTCCGGGGTTTACGAGGTAAAGCATGGCGGCTCGCGGGGCAGATGTCAATCCTTTTTCCTATACGGAGGAGACGCTCGAAGAAATCGCAGGAGCACTCTCGCACGAGCGCCTCCATCCGTATCTCGATGCCGCTGGGGGAGACCGAGAAAGAGCGCTCCGGCTCTACCTCTGGAATACCGCGGTCAGCGCAGCCTTTATAGAAAGCCGAATATAGCGGGCCGGACTCATAGCGCCCAGCATTGGCCCACAACGCTTCGGTCTCCTGCGGGGAGTTGAGGCTTGCGCCTAGGCGGCCTTCTCAACGGTCAGGGAGACACGCGTACCGAGCCGACGTAAGACCGCATCTATCGTATCGGCCTTGGTGGCATGGTCCGGGTTCAACATCCGTCGCACCTCGCTTTCGGCGACAGCCAAATCGCGGGCGAGGCGACGTTGCGAGCGGTTGGTCTGGCGACAGGCTTCGTATAATGCCGCTTTTAGGGCGATCTGGAGCGGCGGGACGACCAGCGGCCGCCGCTTGCTGGCCCGCGAGGGCTCGGGCAGGGCCTGACCTTCGCGGATCGTCGTCGCGATCAGCTCTCGCAGCAAGTCTTTCGCCTCGTCCAGCGCTTCCTCAAGGGTCGCTCCATCAGTCGCTCCCCAACCGAAATCGGGAAAGGTGACGACGAACTGTCCGTCTTCATCCCGTTCGATCTCTACCGGATAATTGAAAGTGTTCGGCATAGGTCGCACCACTCCTTAAGTTTCACGGGAATTCGTTCTTCGCAATTTCGAGGTCCGCCAGCATCTTGTTGAGCAGGCCCTTGCCAATCTCCTTTTTCCGATCCTTCACCGTGGTTTTCCGATTACCTACATACAGCGTTCCGTGCGAGCCCGCCCTTCCGAGGCGATGAAACGGACGTCTAGGCCCTTGGCTTTGGCCCATTTGCGCACGTGCCGCACGAACTGCCTGCCGGTCATGGCCTCCCAATATGCGTTCATTTTTGTACGCAGTCAAGGCGTCCCCTTGCCCGTTTCCTTTCCTTCCGATAATTACCATTATCAGAAATAACGGGTATGATTCGAGTGCGGGCCATCCGGCGGCTGGAATGGTTCCGAGTCGCCGGCGCGCCCGCTCAGGAGGAGAGTTGGCATGATGGCGGAGACAACGACGGTCGTGCTGCCCGACCTGGACACCGCGCCCCCCAACTTGGCCCCACACGCGGACACGGCCCAGGCCCTGGCCGCAGCCTCGATCTCGGCCAATACCCGCCGGGCCTATACCGCGGCCCTGGGCCGGCTGGATACCTGGCTGGCGGACATGGGGGTGCCGCTGAGCGATCCCGCCCTGGCGGAGTATCTGTCCGAGTTGTTCGAGGCTGGGAAGGCGCCGGCGGTGGCGGCCCTGGTGGTGGCGGCCGTGAAGTTCCGGGCCAAACTGACTGGGACGGAGATCCCGGTGGGACCGGCCACGGCGCGGGTGCTGGCGGGGTTCCGGCGTGCCGGGCGGACCCGGGGGCGAGGCCAGGTCGAAGGGGTGCGCTGGGAGCAGGCGGATGCGGCGGCGGCGCTGGCGGTCAATGAGGAGACCAAGCTGTCCGGACTACGGGATGCGGCCATCCTGGCCGTGGCCTCGGATGCCCTGCTGCGGGTCTCGGAGCTGGCCGCGTTGACGGTGGCCGATATCGACATGACGGAACAGACGATCACGGTCCAGCGTTCCAAGACGGATCAGGAGGGCACTGGGGCGGTGTTGTTTCTCGGTAAGCCGACGATCCAGCGGGTGCAGGCTTGGCTAGCTGCTGCTGGCATTCAGGAGGGCGCGCTGTTCCGAGCGCTGACCAAGGGCGGCAAGGTCAGAGCCGGGCTGAGTGCGCGCTCGCTCCGCACGATTATTGCGCGGCGGGCGAAGGCGGCTGGTGTTCCCGGCCGGGTGAGCGGGCATAGTCTGCGGGTCGGCTCGGCGCAGTCTCTCGCTGCGGCGGGGGCCTCGGTCGTAGAAATGCAACAGGCGGGGCGCTGGAAGTCGCCGTCCATGCCGGGGCAGTATGCCCGCAAGCAGATGGCGCGGCGCGGGGCGGTAGCCCGGCTGCGCTACGAGCAATAGGCCGCATTCCTCCCCTCCATTTAGGTTGGGGACCTTGCGGCCTGGACACGCGGGAGAGTGGCGATGCAGGTCTCCCGATCCGCCTCGCCCCCCCGCGCGCGGCAGCTTGGCGGGCCACGGGTCTCCTTGGAGCTCTGGGCGGCAGCTTCGGTGCATGTAATGGGACTACTACACCGGCCCTCCCCCGCCGGCCCCTTGAGTGATAAAGCGCTCCCTATGGGATCACGCATCATCGTGACGGCGGCGTTCACCATCGCCGTCTTTTCTCTGCCCGCTTGGGCGGCCTCCTTTTGGCAGGAGGTCGCCCGCTCTCGTGCGACCAAGACCCATGCCAGCGCGCATTTCCTGTATGCGGCTCGCCCCAACCTCAGCACCTGCGTCGCCGGCACCCTGACCCAGCAGGCAAAGGCTCGGGCGCTGCAAGGCATGAACCGGATTCGGGCGCTGCATGGGCTCGCGCCTGTGCGGTACAGCTCTCTCTACGACCGGAGTGTCCAAGAGGCGGCCCTGCTTCAGGCGGCGAATGGGTATCCGGGGCATCATCCTTCCTCCCGTGCCCGGTGTTACACCACCGCCGGGGCGGAAGGCAGTCGCACCAGTAATCTCTCTGGGGCGGCAAAAAGGGGACAGACCTTTCTAGACAGTGATCCAGTCCATAAGATGATTCGCTGGACAAACGATGCCTTTAATCGCGCCCTGGTGACCGCTGCTGGTCACCGGCGTTGGATACTCGACCCTTTTACGACCTATCTGAGCTACGGCCAAGTATACGGCCATGCGGTGCAAAAGACCTTTGACTTCGATCATGAGCCCGTCCTCACCCCCTTTGTGACGGTTGACTATGTGGCCTTCCCGTATGAAACCTACCCGGCGGCTCTCATGGAGGATGATCCACCGTGGAGTTTCAGCGTGATCGAAGACAAAACCAAACGAGGGAACAACAAACATGCGTACTTTCAACTCGCCACGGTCACCGTAACCCGTATGGCAGACGGCGCGCGCCTGCCGGTCCGTAACGTCTACATGGATACGAAAGGGTACGGGATCCCCAACTTCCTGAGCTGGCAGGTCGCGGGCTGGGAGTATGACACGCCGTATCACGTCACCATTCGGAATGTGGCCATGCAGACCCGGCAATTACGGAGCTATTCGTATCGGGTATCTATTGATCGGGCAGGCGGGCAAGCCGCGCCCGCTCGCACAGCACAAGAACGGGTTCGTGTGAAGCCGGAGCGGGAAGCGTTGACATTTCCAGCCCGGCAACAGCAGGTGATAACCCGCGACGAGCGGGAACGAGAAGCCCGTGCGGCGGCCCGCGCGGCCAAGCGGTTTCGGGAACAGGAGCAGGCCGCCCGATAACAGACACCGTTTTCCTCTTCATCTTTCTCAAACGGGATGGGACGCGGTCATGTTCATGCGTTTTCCCCCATGCCCAGCTATGGGCCGGCCCGAGATCGGGCCGCTATGGGCGAATGTGGAGGCCGTTTTTACCCGAGAGCGCGCCGAAAATGGGGATACGCCCGAATGTGTCCCATATTTGCGTTTTCAGGCCCCTCAAATTTTCCGCGTCCAAAGGATCGCCCGCCCCCCGGTTCTCGGCGCCCACCCAAGGTGTGTGCGCTCGTCGCCACCCTCAATTTTCCCCGCGCGCCAGCCACCGCCCCCGGCCTTTGAAAGTGAAAATTGAGGGACCGTGGATGCAGAGCGATAGCCTCCTCTGGGAGTTTCTCGTCCAGGCGGCCTGGGACCACCTGACAGAAAGAACGTCCCACACCCTGCCGATTCAAGAGGCATTGAATGGGCTGCCGCTCCGCCGCCGTCGTCGTGATCCGGAGCATTGAGCGGAAGCCTGAGACCGCTTAGCCGCCCCCCGCTTCAAGGCGGAAGACGAGCTAGGTGATGAGCGGCTCGTGATGGCTCTCCCGTTACTGGCCGCCATTCTGACCGAGACCGCCGTGTCTTTTCAGTTCCCGGACACCCTCATTAAGATGGTCAAGAATCCTCAAGAACACCTCCTGCTCCGACAGTTGTTCGCGGTCAAGAACTGAATTATTGAGCACCCGTGCGGGGCAGTCCTTGGTGAGTGACACGGGCCACGCCGCAACACGCTGGCCCTCCTTCCGGTCCCGCCGCCCCACAAAGGCAGCCTTCCTTCCGGCCCGAGCGGAAAAGCGTCCGGCTTCGCCGCCCGGCTTCCGCCGGTTTTATCCGACTTGTGCCGCCCGCCGTGCGGCGGTGTTTTCGGACCCGGCCGCCTCGCTTGATGGGACTCTGCGGGTCGCGGCCGCCCGCCGTGGGCGGCGTCGTAGTTCTCGGGGCAGCAGCCCCAGCGCCAGTCAGGCAGGGGCGCGTGTCCGTGCACCGCAGATGGGGCAGACGGTGCCGACACCATACAGGCGGCGCTGATCGCGGCAACAGTCGCGCTCGGGCGGGGCGGCGCACTGCCGAACGCGCCGGCGCTCAAGACCTGAGCAGCGGTCACACAAGCGCAAACCGGTTGCCAGGTGCAGGTGCTGCGCCGGCGCGTCGTGGCAATGCTGGCAATCGAAAATGGAGCGGTCGAGCGGGTCAGACATGAGCGGGTCCTTTCTGCCCGGCTGGGCCGGGCGGGTCGGGTTAGCGGACGCGGCGGTCAGCGTCCCAGCGCTGCGCGTCCGGGTCCGCGCACTGGTAGCACTTGCCGGCGGCGGTCTGCGGGCCGTGCCAGCCACACGCGGAACAAGCCGGGAGCACGGGCTGGGTTTGGATCGCCAGGCGAAGGCGCTCCAAGAAGGCGCCGGCGTGGACGAGGGCGATCCCCTGGGCGGGGTAGATGTCGATCACGGCCTGATGGTGCCAGGCTTTCGCACGCCAGTTCTGGGCGGACAGCCGCCAGTGCCGGGCATCAACCCGCTGGACGACACAACGAACGGTCTGCGCGACATCCTGGGCGGAAACCGAGATTGCGCCCGGTCCCTCAGTGGTCAGTGTGACCTGCATAGTGGAACTCCTCTCGCTTCGGCTATTCACCGCTGGCGCGGCTACGGTTGGGCAGGGGGATGGCATTGTCATTTCCAGTCGCAAAAACACTTTTTTTTCAAACGGCTCACCCCTAGTTCCCGTTTGAAAAAAAAGAGGCGAAAGCCTGCCGAGAGGCACCCTTTCCTTCGATCACGGGGGCGCGTAGACAACCCGGAAACCGTGACAGGTTGTGGCCGCCCTGGGCCACGTTCTGGCGCGGGTTGCGGGTCAAACCTCACGCCAGCGGAGAGAGACACACCTCCCATTCGTGAGCAGCCCCCCCGGGCCGTATCCCCTGGGGTGGCTCGGTGTCGCTTTGGACACGGAGCCGGGGGCGGCGGGGGCATGGTGACGGCCTTGCGGACCTGGGCAGGACGGACCATGCCCCCGCCGCATGTCCTGGGGCGGGGGGGGCTCCTGGGAAAGCATGGGCGGGGCACTGCTGACGGCGGGGCGGGGGCGTGGTGCGGTGCGGGCGGCCGGGGGGGGCACGCCCCGCCCCCCCGCCGCATGTCCTGGGGCGGGGGGGTCTCCTGGGAAAGCATGGGCGGGCCACTGCTGACGGCGGGACGGGACGAGCCAGGCCGCACGAGGGTTCCCGGCGCGTTCCTGGTCCCCGCGCCGGGACGAGCGGACAGGCCGAGGGTTCCCGGCTCAGCCGTGAGCAAACAGCCCGCTGCCTGGGTGGCCTGGTGGGCGTGGTGGTTCGTCCACGACGCAGGCCCAGCCGGTCGAGTCCCAGCGGGTGTCCCTGGTGGGGCGGAGCGCGCGCGCCCTGGGTGGGTGGGACAAAAACAGCGGGCGCTGCGCCCGGCAATAAGGGTCAAGGCGCGCGGCGGCTTTCCTCCCTGCCCCGGCCGCCCCACAAAGGCGGCCTTCCCCCCACGCACGCCCGCCCACGAGAGGGGGCCTCCCCTCGGGCTGCGCCGCCCGGCTTGGGGCGGGCGGTTCGGGTGAGCCGGGGCGGGGGGCGGGAAGGGGGAGGCGTTTCCCCCCCGCCACGGCGTGGCACGCCGCAATCGCTTCGTCGGCCGTGGCAAATCCTCCCCCTATTCGCGCACAGCGTTTCGTGGCTATCCAGACCGTGCGCCCGTCAGTCCTGGCACGGCGCACCATATAGCCGTCGCCCTTCATTTCAGCGGCGTAGCTCAGGTGCGGCGCGCCGGCAATGGTCGTCTCCGTTTTTGTCCAGTGTATTTCCGCCATGCTGATTGCTCCTTTCCCTGGGGCCTTTTCCTCGCCGATGAGTCAGAGGCGGCCCGGCCTTTGTGGAGTACGCCTTCTCCGCCAGCGTGTAGGCGGATTCCCCCAGCGCGTTTCTCAGATCGCAGAGCGGGTGCTCCGAGTGCCCAACCCGCCCTATCCAGCCGTCGATCACCCAGGCCGCCTCCCATGCCAACTCGCCTTCCTTCAAAAAATCCCGCTTCTTTTGCTCCATACGGGGGGCCTCCTCCCCCAAAAGCCCCCGGCCTGGTGTGAGGCACGGGGGCGGGTCATAAAGCCGGCTATGCCGGGTGCGGGCTGTCCAGGCCGAGAATATAATCCGCTGCCCGCTGGGCCTGGGAAGCCGCCTGCACAAGCAGCCGCGTGTCATTGCGCAACTTCTTCAGCCACCCGTGGACATAGCCCGCAGAGCCGTCAATCGTGCGGTTTTCAATCCCCGCTACCCCACACAGAAACGCCGCGCCCATCTCGGCCACCAGCTCTTCCTTGCTGTAGTTGGTGTCTCCGAAGCGGAGCGCGTCAACCAGCGTCGCGCGATTCAGTCGCCCGGCGTGGCCGGTGGAATGGGTCAGCTCATGAAAAAGGATCGAATAGTACAGCTCCGGGGCCTCGAAGCTGCCCGGCGCCGGCATCGTCACCTGGTCAAAGCCCGGCTGGTAAAAAGGATCACCCCCGCCGTGCGTGATAGCCGGCCGCCCTGGCATCTCCGCCACAATCTGTTCGCACGCCGCGATTTTGTGGGCCGGGTCCAGCTCAGGAACAACCACCTGGGCCTTTTCTGCCCACGCCTCCGGCAATACGCATTGCGTGGCGTTGAACACGGTATACGCGCGCTCCATGGCAAAGCCGCCCTGCTTTTTGCGGCCCTGCTCTCCGTCCGGCTCTCCCTCCTGCGCTCCACCCTTCCGGGCCATGAATTTCCAGAAAATGACGGTCTGGCCCTTCGCCCCTTTTTTGACATATCCGCCGATCTGCGAGGCTTGCCGATAGGTCAACCAAAACGGGGACCCCTCATGAAGATGCGACAACAGAAACAAATTGATGCCCCGGTACGGTTTCCCGCTGATGAGATTCCGGGGCCGCCCCTGGGCGGCGTTCCACGGCTGATGCCACGGCACCACCCCCTCGCGTAAGGCTGAAACGATACGGGCGGTGATTTTGGCGTACACGTCCTGGCTCATGGGCTGCCTCCTTCTCTCCTTCAAAAACAAAGATGATTTTTTTCGGTTCTCACCCACCGCTCGGACCGAAAAAAATCGGAGAGCAGCCCGGAGGGCGCATGAATCTGAGTCCGCCGGCGGCCTGAAGCATCCGTGACAGGTTCGCGGAGCGGTTCTGGCGCGTGATGCGGCCGTCCGGCGCGCCTTACGGGAGCCCCGGCCCTGAGCCAGGCGTGACAGGTTCGCGAAGCGGTTCTGGCGCGCTTGGCGGCCGGGAGGCGGCGCGGTGTCCTGGTCCTGGCAAGTAGCGACCTGCAAGTTCCGCCGGCGGCCGGGGTGTTTCTCCGCTCGGGCCGCTCAGGCCGGGAGGTTGACGGGCTGAACCGTGGAACGACGCGCCCAGGGCGAACCACAGAGGCTCCCCAGCTCCGCCCGCTGTGGCTGCGCCAGGGGCCAGCCCTGAGACGCCGCTTACAGGGCTGGCTCAAGGGCCATGGAAAACAGGTTGACAGGGAAAAGGGGTTCCCAGGCCAAAAAAAAGGGAGGCCGAAGCCCCCCCCGTGTCACCCCCACGCCTCCCTCCCGCCCTGTCTGCTCAGGCGGTCCTGTTTCTGGTCCTGCCACCGGCAATGGGCATTGCAGTACGGGGCCTGGTGGTCGGCTCCACAAAACTGACACGCCTTTTCTCGCCGGCGCCGCTCCCGGTGGTAGGCCGCCCGGCATGGCGGGTGACAGAACTCCGCGTGGTCCCGCTTGAAGCTGAACAGCTCCCCACAGTGCAAACAATACTTTTCGCCGCGCCACTCCGCCCGCCGGCGTCCGCTGGCTGCCGGCGGCTCCGCGGCTGTGCGCTCCTTTACCGTGACACCGGGCAGCACCCATTGTCCGGGCAACGCGTCCTCCTCGGGACTCTCGATCATCGCGGACACGCGGCAATGCCGCGCCCAGGCTTCCGCGTCATAGGTGAACCAGCAGCGCGCACAGCTCCCCATCTCCGGGTCGTAGTGCTCCGGACAACATCCGAACCGCGCCAGCTCAATTCTGGTCATGGCCCTATCTCCAGTGGTCTTCCTCAAACGGGTCTTCCTGAGCCGTGCTCCCGGACCCGGCCGCCCGCCCGAGCCAAGCCCCGGCCTCGCAATACGCCAGGGCCTGGCTCTCCTGCTCGCCCCCCCGCTCGATCAGCGTCCAGCGCCCGTTGCCCCAGCGCTCCGCGTACAGGCACCAACGCCGCCCGTTGCTCTTCAGGATGCGGACCGAAAGCGTCAAGCGCCGCGTCTGGTCGGACACCCGCCACTGTGGAATCGCGGGGTTCGGGACGTCTTTGATCTGCTCAATGGTGAACACGGCGGCCTCCTGACACCTGGTCCTGGCCACGCCGGTACAGCCGGTTCAGCGTCTCAAGGACGGACTGGCGCAGGATCACGGTCTGAGAGACGCCCAGCCACCCCGCGATATTGACGGCGAAGCCCGTCGGCATGGCGATCTCTTCCCAGGGCTCGATCTCCAGCCGGTCCATGCAGCCTCGGATGTCGGCCCGCGTCTCAAAAATCACCCAATTTCTCGTCATACTTCCCTCCTGGCGCGCGGTCGGGATTGAGGGCGGCATTGCAATGCAACTCCTAGAGACAACCCCCACCATTTTTTTCTTCCTGTTCTCACCCACCCTGCGGACAGGAAGAAAAAAGAGGACCACGCCCCTGAAGCGGAGCGGAAGGCAGACCTGGAGCCGCCTACAGAGAGCAACCGTGACAGGTTCGCGGAGCGGTTCTGGCGCGAGTTGCGGAGGCGGCGGAGCAAAAGAGCTTTACCGGGACGCCCGCAGAGCGAGAGCGGAGCGGGGGGCTTGGTTAAGCGTGGTCCCGTGGGGGAGTGGGGACGGCGGGAGCCGGGCCGCCTCTCCCGCTCCTTTTCAGACCCGGTTTCACCGCCCGCCTACAGGCGGTAGGAGACTTCGGGGGGCGGGGGATGGGTGGGGGTGGCTTGGGGTCGCTTCGGACACGAAGCGGGGGGCGGCGCGGGCGGAGTGACGGGCTGCGGACCTGGGCAGGCCGACACGCGCCCACGCGGCATGTCCTGGGGCGGGCGCTGCGGTTCAGTCCTGCCCCCCGCGCGAGGGGGGAAGGACAAGTAGGAAGGGGGGCCGAACGTCCCCCAAAGCGTGGGGGAGTGAGGGGGTTGCGCCCCAAAGATTGGGGATGGGGGTTGAAGGGAAAGAGTGACCGCCTTGAACGCTCCCTCAAGGGAGGTTTGGAGGGGAAAAGAATCGCCCTGGGCGACCTTCAAGCCCCTGCGCTCCTTCTCCCCTGGGATGGCTCGGTGTCGCTTTGGACACGGAGCCGGGGGCTGCGTGGGTATAGTGACGGCCACGCGGACCTGGGCAGGGCGTACCATGCCCACGCGGCATGTCCTGGGGCGGTCCGGGTCAGGTAGAGAATGGTCGGGCCACTGCTGACGGCGTGACGGGACGAGCCAGGCCGCACGAGGGTTCCCGGCGCGCTCCTGGTCCCAGCGCCGGGACGAGCGGACGGGCCGAGGGTTCCCGGCTCCGCCGTGCGCAAACAGCCCGACCCCTTTATTCCTGACGGGCGCGGTGGTTCCTCCACGGCGCAAAGAGGCCGGGGGGGTATGGTGAGCTGGGGGTGCCGGGCGTGACCCCGCCCGGCTGGGGGGTGGGGGTAGGATTTAGGAGCGGGGGGGGGTGGGGGGGGTGGGGGGGGCGGGGGGGGCCCCCGGCGGGGGGGGGGTTGGAGTTAGGATTGGGGGGCGGGGGCCGTCCGTTCGATCAGCGCCCGGAGCGCGGCCATGCTCTCTTCGTGCCGCCGCGCCGCCTCGATCTCCTGTTGGTCCATCTTGCGGTTGCGTTCCTCCGAGGATTTGCCCATCTGACGCAAGCCCCAGGCGATGAGGCCGACCTGGAGGAAGCCCACGGCCGCGCCAGCCACGTCCGTCCACGTCGGCTGGGTCGGCCCCTGCAGCGCGGCCACCGCCTCCCGCGCCAAATGTAAAAATTCAGATTCCATACCGTCCTCCTTCCGGACAAAATTTGCGCACCCGGAAAGCAAAAAAAGCGGCTCCGCAGTCCAGGGCGGCGAAGCCGTGCACTTTACCCTTGACTGGGGATTCTTTTTGCTATCATGCGAACAAGCAAGGCAGGAAGCGTCTTTCATAAAAAATAAGGCCCGGAGGGCCAACCTTCCGCCCCCCAGCGTGCGGCCGGGAATAAACAACAGCCCGGAGGGCCAGCCCTACAGGGCGGGTGGGCCAAACCGCACGCGGGGGGGCGTCTTCTGTCCCGCCTTAAATATGTATCCGCTCGATCTCGTCCAACGAGACTTCATCGTGCAGCTGATTGCTCCGAAATGCCTTTTAGGCCGATAGCTAATCTCCATTCTTATCCCGAAAGTCTTTTAACTCTACCTGATCAAAACCCAGCACAATCGGAGTCCTTTCGCCTCTAACCACCTCTCGTCCGCACAAGTCCAGCGAACCACGACGCCCCTCCCCATACAGTTCTGGATTGGGACCACCAGGTGTGGGAAATGCTGGAAATGTTAGCTCTCGGTCATAGATGACGCTATCTTGCTTGGGGGACAGGAGAGGAACCTGGAACACCTCGTTGCCGTAGGCGAGAACTAGAAAGGCATATGGGACACCCTTTACAGAAATCTTCCGTCTTAACAGAAAGACAACGATAAGATCATTCGGCATCGGCCCAGGTTGGAAAGTCCAGCGCACCGGCCATTTCTTTACAGGGCTCTTGGTATGGTCTGGCTCCCGAATCCAAGCCAGGGCTTCGGAAAAATGCGGTAATTCCTCAGGCGGCATAAGCGTCAAACCAATCTTTACAAATGCCTTAAGAACCGCGACAGGTGTGTATGCATCCCGTTTGAGCTCGAACCGAACTTGCTTCTTTTCTTTGTCAACAACAAAGATCGGATCGTCTTCATACTGCTTGATCTGGAGGCCAGTCGAGTCGTCGTACTCGACTCGCCAGCCGGGTCCCGGGCCGCCTTTTTTCAGAGTCGGTACCCTATTCTTGCCGCGGATACGGGAGAATGTCCTGCTGGGCTTTGACCACTTACCAAGATCATCCTCGATGCTGCCTCCAAAAAATTGATTGCAGCTATCGCATTCGTAGGTGGTGAAGAGGCTTTTGTTTCCGAGAGATTCCGGGATTGCATGCGCTTCATGTCGAAACGAAACCTCGGGTCTGCTCTTTCCGCAGAAGCGACAAATCTGGTTTTCCCTGTCTCCGACTAGCATCTTGATGCCGGGTCGTATGAGCAGCCCTAGCGGGTCGTAGTGCTGCTCATAGAAGTCGGCTGCCTCAACGATTTTGGGATCAAGTTTTATCATGGCGTTTCTCTTTCTGAAAAAATGTGCACACCCGGAAAGCAAAAGCAGAGGCTCCGAAATCAGCGCAGCCCTAGGCCAAAGGCCCTAGATGTGAATGCGCTCGATCTCATCAAGGGAAACCTCGTCCGGCAGCCGGTTGTATAATTGCGTCGTGCGGGTCGATTCATGCCCGGCAATCCGGGCCGCCGTCTCCAGCGTGCCCCCCGCCCGCAAATATTCGGTAATCCCCGTCCCCCGGAAGCTATGCGCACAGACCTCAGCCGGTAAGCCAGCGGCCCGGGCGCGGCGCTTGATCATCGCGGCGGCATCCTCGCGGGCCAGCGGCCGGGGGACGAGCTGATCCCGCCCGCGGCGCGCCCCAGCCGACCGAAATAAGGGGCCTTTAGGGTCGGCGGCCAAGCCCGCCAGGGCGACATATTCATCGGTGTACCGCTGCGCCGTATGGTGCGCCGGCACGACCAGATACTTCCCTCCCTTCTCATGCAGGCGGAAATAGGACCGGGGGCCCTGGGTGTAGTAGTCGGCCACGCGCATCGCCAGCGCGGCGGACACCCGGGCGAAGCCGTACACCATCACGCCGATCAGCGCCCGGTCCCGCAGCCCGATCAGGCTCGTGGTATCGATACTGGTGAGTAAGGCCCGCGTCTCGGCGGCAGTCAACACGGGCGTCTTCCCCATTTTGACCACGTGCTTCGGGCCACGGACGGCGGCGGCCGGATTGCTCGGCATGACCTGGCCGACCACCAGCCAGTCAAAGAGCTGGCGCAGGCCGGCCAGATGTTGCTTCACCGTGGCCGCCGCATAGGTCTGGGTCAACTGCTCGATATAGCCGGCGACATGCAGCGGCCGGACAGTCGAGAGGGTCAGCCCGCGGCCCGCGCACCAGTCCGCGAAGCGATACGCCGCCGTGACGTAGGCCAGGCGCGTATTCGGGTTCCGGATGCTCCCGCCGAAGAACTCCCAAAACCGTTCCTGCCCCGCGGCCGTCTCCGCAAAGAGCGCGGGCGTCCTCCGGGCGGCCATGCGGGCCTGGATCGCCCCGCGGGGCGGGATCGGTACGAGTGCGTGACGTGCCATACGCTCCCCTCCTCCCATTGTCTCACATAATGACGTTTATGACAGACTTCTGCCCGCCCGCCAAGCGGCCGCACGCTGGCACGCCCGCCACGGAAACGACCCCCGGTTTGGCAGGACAACGCCGCGCCCTGGCTCGCGGTGGCTGATCGGCGCCCTGCTCTTTCGCTCACGGCGGCCGGCCGGTCACGCTTACCACCCTCCGGAATGATCAGCCGGCCCACTCGCCCCCCGCCCCTGTATATGCGGCGCGGCCAGCGGCTGGACTGAAAGTGGACAGAACACCCCTTCTCGGACGCAGCAGCCGCTGTGATAAGGTGATTCGGGCGGCCGTCACAGCTAGCCGAGGAGAAGATTATGGAGCCACCTTCCCAAAAGCCACCCTTGCTTCCAGGGCCGGACAAAAACGGCGGAGATGATCCTGCCGAGGTTAAAAGTCCGCCTCGTCCAGAGGCCCGCCGCGAATCTCCAGATGGCCCTAAAAAGGACATCAATTGGCAGTTTATCGGCACTGTTGTTGCTATCATCGGTCTTTGCGTTGTTATCTTTTTTGGCTTTTTGGAACTTCGGAACGCCTGTAAGACCACGGAGCAACTTAGGGAGACCACGGAGCAACTTAGGAAGATCGTATACAACACTACTGCTGCCGCCCTGCTTCAACAAAAAGGAGAAAATCAGAAGGCCATCGAAAAATGGCGTGACATCGTCGATACGGTAGGAGAAGAGGACAACCAGCTTCGGGCGCGAGCATGGTTCCTCATCGGCTATCTTCAGGATGGGGAAGAGAGAACTGAAGCAGCGATGGATGCCTATACCAAGGCCATCGTGCTGAACTCGGACTTTACTGAAGCCTACAATAATCGCGGCGTGGCAAAGAACATCCTCGGCCACCACCAGGACGCCCTTGCGGATTACAACCGCGCTATCGCGCTGAACCCGGACTATGCCGTAGCCTACCATAATCGCGGCAGCGTGAAGGATATCCTTGGCCAGTACGAGGCGGCCATTGCGGATTACAACCGCGCTATCGCGCTGAGCCCGGCCTATGCTGAAGCCTACAATGGTCGAGGGACCGCAAAGAAGAGCCTGCGCCCTGATCTTGAAGGTTTCCAAGACGCCATTGCGGATTACGACCAAGCCATCGCGCTGAACCCGGCCTATGCCGCAGCCTACAATAATCGTGGCGTGGTAAAGGATACCCTCGGCTACCACCAAGACGCCCTTGCGGATTTAAACCGCGCCATCACGCTAAACCCAATCTATACCGTAGCCTACACTAATCGTGGCGTGGCAAATAACAGCCTCGGCCAATACCAAGACGCCCTTGCGGATTACGACCAAGCCATCGCGCTGAATCCAGACTATTACGTTGCCTATGCTAATCGCGGCGTGGCAAAGAAGAATCTCGGTCGCATAAATGAAGCGAGAGCGGATTATCAAAAAGCGATTGCTCTGGCCCAAGCGGCTGGCAACGCGGACTTCGTAAAAGGAGTGAAGCGCAACCTCGGTCGTCTCGACAACAAAGAAGGCGCTTAAGCACGTCCCCCATGTCAGCGACAGCCAGGTGTCTTTCGGTAAGCAGTTGGGCCTTGACCTCCGAGGATGCACCGTTTCTGTTGCGGCCGCGCGCATTGAGGTCGCCATCGATGAGGGTTTCCACGGTTCAGTGGATGAGCGCCGTCCGACTGAGAAGCAGATCGCGTTCGCAGCAAAGTTCGGCTACGACATTTCGAACCTCGGTCGAAAGATCGCAGATGCAGTGGTTGGCGACCTGATGACCGAATTGGATCTCGAAGCAATCGAAACGGAAAATCTGGCTCCCGGAGTTACCGTCGTCCACATTCACGATCCTAAAGCTCGTCCTCTTGTGATCTCATCAATCGCTGATGACGGAACTGTCTATCTCAAAGGACCGGACATGGCCCGGGCTCGTAACCTCCGGCGAAAGGCGGACGGCCGAGTCGCTAAAGAGAAATAGATTCCAAGCCTCTCACTAGATTGGGAAGAGTCTGGGTTGACATTAAAGGGTGGAAATTTTGTGAGGTAAGACATGCAATCTGTTGTACAAAAACAGATTGCTCCGGCTGTGCCTGAGGGGGCTGAGGAGAGGTGCTTGTGGCTGAGGAGGCAGATATGGACCAAGTCCTGATTCAGATTGTGGCGGACGACCAGGGCGAGGTAAGCTTGGAGTACCTGGCGGAGATGGTGCGGCTCCTCCCTCCCGAGGAGATCGTCCGGCTGCTGACCCACTTCGCGGCCGAGTTGGACAAGGACGCTAAGGAGTTGGAGGCGGGCCTCCAGGCGGGCGAGCGGCCGCCGGGGGGCAGCCCGCCCCCACCCCCCCCCGAGCCCAGCCCACGGCCGCCCCCGCCCCCCGCCCCCACCCGCGCCGGAGTCAAGCTAAGGCCCGCCCCTGCCCGCGCGCGGTCTCATTTCGTCGCTCAGGCGTCGAGTATCCGCGACACAGATTTCTAAGACGGGTAAATCGTACACATTTTCCTGTCTCAGTCCCCCTGCCGTACCCGTCACGCCGTTGTGTCATAACCCCCCTTTAATGGGACCCGACCGCGGCGGCGCCCGGCGGGTCCCGCGCGCCGCCCCCATCCGCTCCGCTCGCTCCGGTCCATCCCGCACGTTTCCCTCCCGTGCCCCCCGCCGCCCCTAGTCAAATGACTAGGGGCGGCGGGGGGCCACTTGGGGTAGGGGAGAGGGATGGACGGGTGGCAGTGCTGTCTGCGGCGCCGCCCCAAGCGGCGGCAGCCCCTCCTCCTATTTCTTGCGGCGTCTAGTCAAATGACTAGGGTCAGGAGCGGCCGGAGGATGTACCCTCCTTTCCTGAGCAGCCCCAAGGGACGAGAACCTGCGGTGGCCCTGCCTCTGCCCCGTTCTCACTCATCGCCACAGGAGGCCCCCAGAGACCCGCCCCATTCAAAGGGAACAACATACTGATGACGCCTCGGAAGGGGATAATCCTATGAACAAAGTTTTGACGCTTGTGGCGGTGAGCTTCATGCTGGCAGCGTTTGCTGGCTGCATGGATGATGCCGATGTGGCCTCAAGGAACTTATCGAAAGCGGCGGACAATTTTGAGATCAACCGCCGGATCGTGTTTTACAATGGCATTACCGACACATACATGCCACCATAGAGGGGCGTTGCTCTATCGAAGATCAACGCCGGCAACTGGAAGTCGTTTGTCAGATTAACCGGCATGCCTACAAGAAGCATTTCCTGGGCTTATCGGACAACGTAACGTATTTCGCAGAGCAGTTAGAAACGGCTGATGTCAGCCGCTATCACTATCGCGTGGTCTTCAAGCCCCAGACGATTTTGCCTGATATCGACTTCCGGGGCAGCAGCACGGAGTTACTCGAAAACAAGTCGGAACGGACTCAATAAAAGGGAGCAACATGATTTTGAAGGGGTGTCTTAAGGCTGTTGTTCCCAATTCAAAGGGTTCAAACAGAGACACAACCTTGGCCCTTTCTATTCCACCGTCATGAGCCACCAGGACAACTTTGATCGCATCGTCTCCGCGCTGCACGATGCCGCGTTGGACGACACCCTGTGGCTCAGCGCGTTGGAGCTTGTTCATGCGGCAGTCGGGACGGTGGGCAGTCATCTGCTGATCCTGCATGGGCAGACGCCGGCCGACCTCACCGTCCTCTTCGAGAGCACGCACTACTTCGAACCCCTCAACGTAGGGGACCGGGAGTACAGCCAGCACTACTTCCCCCACGACGAACGGATTCCCCGATTCCTCCGTCTGCCCGACAGCCACGTGGTCCCCATCCCCACGCTCTACACTGCACGGGAACTGAAAACCTCCCCGACCTACAACGAACTCTTGCCACGCTCTTACGGGCGCAACGGTTTGAATGTGCGCCTGGACGGCCCGGAGGGCTGCTCCATCGCCTGGGCCTTGGCGGATTCCACCGACCCCCACGGCTGGGGCTCCGACAGCTTAGCCCTCATTGAACGCCTGCTGCCCCACCTGCGTCAATTCGTCCGTGTCCGGCAGGCATTGGCCAAAGCCGATGCCCGCCATGCCCCGCTCACCCACTTGCTCGATAATGCAATAATCGGTGTGCTTTTCCTTGACCGCCACGGGAAGATCGTCGAGACCAACGCCCGCGCCCTCCGCATCCTCCAGCGGGGCGACAGCGTAATAGACCGGGACGGATTCCTGCACGCCCGGCACCCCACCGACCATACCACCCTTCAGCGGTTCCTCGCCCACGCTCTGCCCCACTGGGGGCAGCCCGTCACCGGCGGTTCCATGACAGTCCAGCGGGCTCCCGGCACCCTCCCGCTAACTTTGCATATCAGCCCAATCCCTCACCGGGCCGACTTCGGTGCCCAGCGTATCGCCGCTCTCGTACTGCTGGTCGATCCTGTCGAGCGCCCCCAGATTGATCCGGCCGGCCTTGCCACGACCCTCGGCCTCACCCGGGCCGAGAGCCACGTCGCAGCCGCCCTGGCCGCCGGCCACAGCGTCCGGGATATTGCCGTGGCCACGCACAGGACACAGGAGACGGTGCGCACTCACGTCCGAGCCATACACCGCAAACTGGGCCTCCACACCCAGGCGGACCTGGTCCGGCTGGTGCTGACGACTGCCGGGGTGTCCCTACCGCGTGCCTGACCACCCCCCTCCACCCAAAAATTTCCGTCTATTTCCGCAAAAATACCCAAAATTGGGGAGGAAAGCGGGGCGGGTGATGTGGTAGGGGGGCATGAATCAATCCTTGAGGAGGAGGAAAGGCATATGTCCGTTGTGCTGCGTCTGTGCTTCAGTCTCGCGGTGCTGGCTCCGGCGCTGGTTCTCGCCGTGGGAGCACTCCTCCCCACTGTCGTCTTCGCCCAAGCGACGCTGGAAAACCCCGCGCCCAATTCCTTCCAGAGCGGGATTGGGGTCATCTCCGGGTGGGCCTGTGAGGCGAGCCGGATCGACATTGAATTTGACAACGATGTGGCCCAGCGGTGGCGGGCGGGCACGGGGACCGAGCGGACTGACACGCGCGGGGTATGTGAGGATACAGACAATGGGTTCGGGCTCTTATTCAACTGGAATCACTTGGGTGACGGTCTCCACACCGTGCGGGCATTCGCCGATGGGGTGGAGTTTGCCAGTGTGACCGTGACTGTGACCACCTTGGGGGAAGAGTTTCGGCGGGACACCAGTGGCGAGGTGCAGGTCTCGGATTTCCCAACCCCAGGGACAACGCATACCCTGCGGTGGCAAGAAGCGCAGCAGAACTTTGTCATTACCGACGGTAGCGACGGCAGCAGAGGCGGCGGCACGAGTGGCGCGCCCCCGCAGGTCTTAGAAAACCCCGCGCCCGGCTCCTTCCAGAGTGGGATTGGGGTCATCTCGGGGTGGGCCTGTGAGGCGAGTCGGATCGACATTGAGTTCGATAATGACTCCACCACGCGGTGGCGGGCGGGCACGGGGACCGAGCGGACTGACACGCGCGGGGTATGTGGGGACACAGACAACGGCTTTGGCTTGCTGTTCAACTGGAATCACTTAGACGACGGTCTCCACACCGTGCGGGCATTCGCCGATGGGGTGGAGTTTGCCAGTGTGACCGTGACTGTGGCCACCTTGGGAGAGGAGTTTGCTCGTGGGCTCAGCCACGAGGTCGTCGTTCCCGACTTCCCACACATTGGCACCGACCTCATCCTGGTCTGGCAAGAGGCCGCACAGAACTTCGTCATCGCTGCCCGTCTACCGACGCAGCAGCTTGTAGCTGCCAATCCGGTAGTGACGTTCCCAGAGGGCGTCTCGATTCCGAATGTGGCGGTTCGGTCTTTGTACACGGAGACCGCCGAGGTACTGGCACGACCCGAGCCGTCGCTACTCCTGGCAGAAGACGCGGAGGGGACCGTGCTGCTGGGCGTGGCCAATACGGATGGAGGCGTGCTGGGCGAGCGGTCGAACGTAGAAGTCAGTGTGGACAGTACGGCGGTCGTGCTGGTGGCGCTCCGTGCCGGCTATGCAGTCCACGAAATTGACCAAGAGGTGGTGGCCGCGATTCAAGGGCATGCCGATTATGCCGATCTGGCATTGACTCTCGCGGCGCTCGTGGAGGCAGACAAAAATTTTCTGGATACCCTGATAGACTACCCCGATGTAGTAGAAACCATCGAAACCATAAGTGGGATATTCGGTGCCAACGGGCCGCACAGCAGGCGCGTCCTGAGCCTCAAGTATAGTCAGGAAGGCGTCGCCTCCACGAGCGAGGTCGGCCCCACCCTCCCATCGCAAGGCGTCACTGGGAAGACAGACGATGACGACTGTTCACACCGCGCAGCCCTTTGGAGCATGGCCGAAGGGGCAGACATCGCCGCGATGTTCGCCCCCGTAGAGTCCGTCGTTGCCGCCCTGCGCAGGGCGGCAACGGCCGAACAGTCCCCACCCCCGCCGGAGCAGTCAGACCCACAGGACACCGAGGAGCTATCCCTGAGAGAGATCATGAAATTCTTCACCGACCTGACGGCGGCGCAGCATGCGGGGCGCGGGGCCGGGACACGCCCTGCCCCTGAGACGCAACCTGCGGGTGAAGGGGAATGTAACGAGCCGACGGGGGGGAGGAGCGAGAGCGATTCGGCCGCACCCGGCGGGGAATGGTGGGAGCTGGCGATGCGCGGCTATATGGACCATCGGGGGACCGTAGGGGCTGAGCGGGAGAACCCCTTCCTCGCCTGCCTGCCGCCGGACAACAGTGAGGCGGGGCGGCGAGCGCGGGAAGTCGTGGCGCAGTGTGTGGAGTGCCACGACGACCCCCTCGTCGGCACCAACTTCTGGCTGACTTGTTTCGAGGCCCGGCAGCACCCAGACCCAGCATGGGCGACGGCGATGGGGTTCGACAATTATGCGGCAAGCGGGGGGCGGTGCGTCAATATAAAGAATAAAGACGTCGTCCTATACGACCCCGACGACCCTCAGGGATCTCGGGCATGGATGGATCGGCAGTGCCGGGCGGAGGGATACCAGTATGGGTGGCTCGAGTCCTTCAATGACGCCAGGAGAAGCTGTGAGACGTACTATGGGCGGCCATGTCCCCCCCCCGTGCCGGACAGTTGGTCGGACGATCCGGGAACGCGCTTCGCCCAAGCACACTGCGCCAAACTGCACGGAGGGGCGGAGGCAGCAGAGGAAGCAGAATTATGTAAAGTGATTCATACCTACCGCGAGGAAGGATGTAAGGGCAGGCGGGAGTGCATCAAGAGGGAGGTCGTGTGGGAGCCATGCAGACGAGCGACCCCAATCGGAATCATAAGAAAGAAATTCAGAGATCTCTCCAAGGCGCTTTTCAAGTATATCTGCGAGAAGGAGTGCACGCCCGACGGAGAGGTCCGATGTAAGGTGAGAAAGACTCACAACTTCGGCTTCGGCAACCGCGGCGGGGGCGGCGTCCGTGGGTAGGGCGCGTAACTGGGCCGTGGGCCAGTGCCCCCCGTCGTGTCCATCACGCACGCACTGCCCAAATCGTTCCGCCCCACCAGGTCGCCACCCGCGTGGCAGTAAGGGACTACCACAACGAAGAGGGAAAGAAGATGACGGATATAAACAAGGCAAACGAAGTCGCAGACCAAAGATTCGTCCTCCGTGTTCCAATTCTTCTCACGAAGAATATCAGGCTCGTATTCGGTTCGACGATCTTCGTGTTGTTCGTGATGATTCTATGTTGGCAGCAATTTGATGCGCCGGAGGTTAGCGTATGAGAAGCTCGATTCTCCCTGGTTCCACTGTTACAAATATCTCTCCATCACGGCCAACTGGGAAAGCCCTTGATATATGAAACACTTCATGACCCTTTTCCTTTTCGGTGTTCTTTTGGCCGGTTGTGCCAGTAAAATCGTCCACAACAAATATAATAAAGACGGTAAAGGCGACGGCGTTCCCCTCCGGCTTACAGAGAGTCGCACGGTCTACTGGACATATACTGCTCGGGAAGATATCGGTGAATGCCGCTCTTATCTTCAGTCAGAAATTCAGGACAATGTTCCATCCAGCGACCACTACACGATCTCTTACAGTCCTAAGTTATTCGAGCGTAGCAAAACGCAATTGACCGTGAACGACAACGGAACGCTCAGAAGTATCAATGTGGAATCCACTCCGGTTTCAGTTGACGATTTGGTCAAAATTGCCGAACAAGCAGCAAAAATCAGTGCTCCTGTCCCTCTTCCTGTCTCTCCATCAGGAACAGAAAAATCAACAGAAGATGAAAAGACGGTCAGGGATTCTTTGGAAAGTAACCCGGAATTGAAGTCGCTAGGGTCAGAACAAAAAAAAGCTGTAAAAAATGCCATACGCCAAGCTATAGAACAAGCCAAAACACAACCCTGCACCATTGGAAAACTGATTGTCCATAGTTGCCCTGTTCCCGTAAAAAAAGACTGCCTGAGCACAGCTCAGAGTAATTTCATGACTTGGCAAAATAAATAGCAGCAACACCACACAGAAATGTGAAGCCTCTACTTATTCACCGTCAGGTGGGTAGCTACTTCCACCTTTTACGGCGTGCGGCTCTGATCCTGCTAGGATCTAGATAGGCATTCCTGAAAGTCAAGCAAACCCGGCCTAACGAATCGGGTTTTTTGCCCTTTTTCAGCATAGCAACACCTCTCTCGACCCGAGGTTTCACCCTACGGCTCCAAGAGAAAAAGGGGACTATTGTGCTGGAGAGAAATGTGCTGTGGATACGGCCTCTCCGATGGAATGGAGACGACATGAAATCCCAAAAACGACGGGCAGTAGAGGAGACCCGAGATCGTCCTGGTCGTCCGATGCCAGAACGGATTCCCGATACACCTGAGAACATTATACGAGCGCTATTGTCCACACCCCCGAAGAAGCGGAAGGAGTGGGATTTCCTGAAACAATAGGGGGTGATGGATACAAGAAAAACGAAAGAGTAGGGAAAGCAGAATTGTTACTTTGCGCTATAATTCCCTCCCCTCTCGTAAAGGGTCAAAATCTTCAGAGAGCCCAGGGGCTCGGCCTCCTGTCTTCGGAAGACTCGACGCAACAGAAATGACGCTCTACCTCAGGGTCGTCAGACGTTCACCAGATATCCGTTATGAATTTCAGTTGGCTCCTGATTCCCGTTTTGGGGGGCTATTGGTTCGTGGTCCACTGGAATCGGACACGTTTTCTCATGAAACGCAGGTCCGGTTATCATCTCTTCTTTTGGGCCGCTATCGCGGGGATGTTTTTACATATCCCTGGGACCGTGGCGGTGGCCGCTGTCTATTGGATGAGTTCTCTCTTTTATTCGCTGCCGTCTTGCTTTGAAAAATGATCCCTCTTCGCTTCTGACATGTACCCCTGCATCGCCGTATCCAGCTTTCTGTCGGGGTTCGTGCTACCGCACATTGCCAACCGCTTCTCTACCGCAAAAATACCCAAAATTGGGGAGGAAATCGGGAAGGTGATATGGTAGGGGAGGCAGGAATCTCTCTTCAAGGAGGAGAGGAGACGCTCGGTTGTCCTCCTTAACTGATGACACATCCTATGCCTCAATCAAAATTCTTTATTTTTAACATTCTGTGCCTACTTGCCGCCCCTTTGGCCTTTGCCCAAGACTCTTTATCGACCGAAGAGATCAATAGACGGCTTCAGGGGGCAAGTGTTTTTACTCCCCGATACATTGAAAATCACGGAAATATTATTAACACAGAGGTAGAGGAATTCCCTGAAATACAAACTACCCAGACCATAAATATTTATGCCTCGGGACAGGTGGAAGTAATTCAAGTGCTTGATATTTACGAATGGGAACAGGGCTTGGATTACAATGCTGATGGAGACCTGTTGGATCGTGTTAAAAGGCGAAGAGTTCTTATAGATCAAAGTTTATATAAAGAACACATTCAAATTCTATCGGAAAGCGGTACGGTTTTGAGAGATTTTGGAGAGAGGGTGACCACCGCCACCCGACGCATTCAAATGCCCCAGGGGATTCCCAACTTTCTTCGTTTTAGCGGAGCGACTGATGCCGTAAGGGTTCATATTTCAACCGCGGAGACCTCCGGGCAATATTATGTCAAGATAGAGAAGCTGGACCCTTCGATAAAATTGATCGTGTGGAAGCGAACCTACGATCCCGAAAATAGTGACCCTAGAGAGCGAATCAAAGGGGAGGAACTTTCGCCCGATTATTTTGAGGAAGCCCCCCTCATCCGCACCTCGAATAATACCATCACCTATGCCATTTATGCCACCCGGGATTTGTATCAAAAACCCTTCAGAGAGCATCCCAATTTTCATATCAGGTATGACTCTATAAACAGTGCAAATCCTATTCTGATGAAGGCAAATTTGGATAAGGTTTTAGATATTTTAAAAAGGGCCAATCTAAGCTCATTTTTAAGCAACTTTAAGAAGACCAGAATCGTTTATAACCCTTATCAGGCAGGTAGTCGTTACGAGGGCACGATTATTCTCGGTGGTGGGCACAGATACGCTTCAAGGCCTCTCATCCATGAAGCCGCCCACAGCTATCACGATAATCAAATCAGTAATGGAGATTATACTAAGATAGAGGCTTTGTACGATAGCTTGCCCAGCAAAGATACGGATGTGCCATACGGTGATGAAAAAAATTCTTATTGGAGAATCAATGCCAATGAATTTTTTGCGGAAACTCTAACCACCTACATCTACATAAAGGCAAACGAGAACCCCGATTGGGCCATTCGCCAAGTTGACTCGACCTTTTACAATAATGTAATGGTTCCCTACTTTGAGAAGCTGTTTGGTGTTTGCGCTGGAAGTTGTCCTGACTCTACCCCGGACTTTGCTCAGGCTATCGAACTCAATCCCCAGGGCTATGCGGGCGGTAGTATCAGTCGCCGCATTGAGGCCGGACTTCAGAGTCGCACCGACATAGACATCTTCCAAATAGAGGTTCCCTTTGGGGGCATCCTTACTGCCGCGACCATCGGTGATCCTGATACAATCAGCCGTTTGTACAGGGAACAGGCAGAGGGGGAGCCGCTTCTCGTCGCTACAGGGACGGACAGGGGATACTTAGGCTACGCCGTTAAACCCGGCATCTACTATGTGGAAGTCGCCGCTAGACAAACGTTTGGAGATTATAACTTGCAGGTGCATTATTCTCCCGCCGCCCTCGGTGTTCCAGGCGCAGGCTCTCCCCAGAGCGGCGTCGGGGTTCTCTCCGGCTGGGCCTGTGATATTGCCACCGTCGAGTTTGTCGTTGAGTCGGAGGGGAAGGCACCTCGGACCTTTGAGGCGGGGTACGGAACGAGTCGAGCTGACACCGCTTCGGTGTGTGGGGCGGATACCACCGACACCGGCTTTGGACTCCTTTTCAACTGGAACCTTCTTGGAAACGGACAACATACCGTGAAAGTCGTGCTTGACGGTGTGGAATTTGCCAAACGTGAAGTTACCGTCACAACTTTGGGAAGGGAGTTCCGCACGGACCTGGAGGCCACCACGGAGGTTGCCAACTTCCCCAGGGCAGGCGAGAGCATTACCCTCGAATGGGAGCAGGGACTCCAAAACTTTGTGATCGCAGGTGAAGAGCGGGCCAGGGGTGGGGCACAGCTCGTGCCTTTAGAGGCCCGCTTGGGTGTTCCTGCCGCCGGTTCCTTCCAAAGTGGTATCGGTATCATTTCCGGTTGGGCGTGCGAGGCGGATACCGTCGAGATCGTCTTTGAATCCCACGAGACCGGCGATTCCTCGACTTTTGAAGCTTCTTACGGAACCGAAAGAAGAGATACGGCCGATATATGTGGTGACACCGACAATGGTTTTGGGCTTTTGTTTAACTGGAATCTTTTAGGCCCTGGAGTTCACACTGTGCGGGCCTTCGCCGATGGGGTGGAGTTCGCTTATAGCGTGGTGACCGTGGCGATGCCAAGCCGTGAGAGTTTTCTGAGGGGAGTGCGGGGAAGCCACGAGGTCAAAGACTTCCCGAAACCCGGTCAGACGACGACTTTGGAATGGCAACAAGGCCGACAGAATTTTATCATCACGGGAGTAGAACCGGAGGAGTAAAGAGAGTCTGCGCGCTGCATGAATACAGTATGAAGACAGATAAAATTTCCATAAGAAATTGGCGACGCAAGCCACGGACGACGAGCTGGCTCGGCGGCGCCCTCCTCTTGGGGGGCCTGGCCGGCTGCCGTCAGGTCCCCCTGGCGCCGGTGCCGGACTCCCTGGCCGCAGAGATGTGTGGCGTGAACATTGTCTGGGCGAGCATAACGAGTGGGGATTCCGGGGCGCTGGTCACGAATACCGGGACCGGGAACCGGCATGTCGCCATCGTCATCTTCTCGGTATGATTGCCATACCGGATGTCGGTCATGGCATAGTCCCAGATATGGATTCCCTTTATAGGCATCTAGCAAGCGGGACACTTCGGCCAGGTATTCGTCGGGGTGCTCACACACGATCTTATACCGGGTGTAGATTCCACCAAGACGAATAGAAGCAATATCGTTATCGAGCATTTCTACGGCTCGCTGGTATTGGTTAGAGGCCAGACCCCTTTGCGCGATTTCGGCTTGCCGCAGTGCGGTTTCGGCTTGCTCCTGCTTATGGTCAGGCCTCCTCGCAGGCCAAACGGCCCCCCAAGGCGTACCACCGCCGCATCTATTACCGCGGCGCCGGCAAACCCTACAAAGTTCAGAGCCAGCAGGCAAAGGAGGCCAAGCACTCCGAAATCCCCCTTTGCTCGGACCCCGCGCGGCACCACAGAAATCTGCGCCCTCCTCATCATTTGACTAGGGTCATCTGCCACGACTTCAGGTATAGACACCGTTTCTGGGAACCCCGGTATGCCTGCGCCCTCTGCCTCCCGCGTCCTGTGCCGTCCCACGGCGGCGGCCCCCGGCCCCCGATATGATGAAGGCGCTCAACATGGCGCGGCGACCCATCAGCCATTTTGGGGGTACCTATGAAGACACTTGGAGCCCTGCGCCGGACGATGGGGATAATTGATCATTTTCCACAGGGCAGCATCCTGGCTGCCCTGTGGCTGGGCGCAGTGGTCGGCGCGGTCCTGGTGGGCGGTGGCCTGTTTGGGTTTGAGTTTGCCGGCCCGTATCGTTCCCCGTGGCCGCCGCCTGCGCCACGAGTCCACGCCGATGACCCGTGCGTTCCGGTCTGGTGTTCCGACGCGCACCGTGCGGGGTGGTGTGTGGAGCCGGAAACCGAGAGGGGCGGAGGATATATGATTGCCCCGGATCGGCCCGCCCCATCGCCTTAAACTCGGCAATTCTGCACTGAACCGTGTGGCGACCGGCCCTGGGCGGCGGTCATAGGCTCCCCGGCTTCGATGCTCTGTACCCCTCAAGACTTTGACCGGCCCGGCGGCGCGCGCGCCGGACTTCCGCGCCCCTCAGAAACTCACCACTTCTCCCACGCCGTGAGACGAGGGGCCCCCCGGCCGCGGGCGCGCGGGTGCTCGTCGTCCCCATCATTCGGCGGTCCCGAGCCAGAAATGCGCGGCGGGGTGGGGCTTACAGCAGCTCTCGCTGGGGTCGTCCGGACACGGCTGCTCCCCGCCGAGACACACAAAGGGGCGCGGCTCAAAATCGAGCAGGGCCGGGTACGGCTCACGCTCGCCCGCGAACTCGAACCTAAAGAAGGCGCCCGCGAGCGTGAACGCACTCAGGAACACGGCGACCAGGCCCCCGAAACCCAGGACCCCGACGAGCCGGGCTCGGACCCAGGTGGTGACGGCGTGGTACGTCATGGCAGGGCCTCCTTAGTCATCCCCGTCATTCGTGGCGGGCCGCTGCGCCCGCTCGATCTGCTCGTCCAGCTCCTGCAGCAGGGACGCGTATCTCTCGGCCACCGCCCGAGTTTCTTCATGGGCCGCTTGAAGCAGCGCCCGCACCAACAAACCGTTTCGGCGCAGGGGCCGGTAGCCGGATCGTGCCATGTGCTCGTCTATCGCCTGCTTCCGGGCCGGCTGGGCGGCCAGGAACTCCGCGTAGTCCTTGTTGCCCTTGTCACGGTTGCAACGCGGGCAGGCCGGAACCAGATTCCCCAGATGATGCTCGCCCAACTTCTCCCTGTTGGTCGGGATCGCGTGCTCCATCTCCAGTTTGTCGGCCTCGCCGCAGTACGCACAGCGATTGCCGAAGATATCGTCCCGGACTCGTTCCCAGTCCCCTTTCGTGAAGCGGTGCTCCCCCAACCTGCCCAGGAGGTTGCGCACCAGCCCATTCTGCGCGTTTCCGAGCGCCATTGACTTGTACCGTGCCCCGTCCTGGCGCAGTCGCTTCGGGGTATCTTCCGCATTCGGCTTGGATGTCCCAGGCCGCGCGCGCTTGGCGACCGACTTGATACTCGACACGCTGGCAGGCGTGGTCTCCGCACCGGGAAGCTGGCGGCGCGTCTCGTCGGCGATTTGCTGGTTCGTCCAATCCGGGTGTGCGGTGGCGAGTCGCCGTACAAGGTTCCCAACCTTCATGATGTTGCCCCTGATCTAGGCTCCGATCAGCAGTACCGTAGCAGAGCGCGGGGGCGGGGGCATAACAATGTTTATGACGCCCTGACAAGCGGCCCGAGGGCCGTCTCCGCCTCCCCTCAAGCGTCTCCATAGGGCAACGTCTTGATGTTGATAAGGTAGTCTGACCAGGCCGCCCCGGTCAGCTCGTGTCGAGGCGACCTCCGTGGTGGTACACCGCGGCGCACGGGTGGCTGGTATTGCTCCTAGCTTCGTTCTCCCGCAGAATCACCCCCGGCCCCGCCCCTTTACTGTCGAGGAGAGTTATCGGCGAAGTGCTAGGTCCCTCAGCCGCTGCCATCGCCTATCCTGACGTAGGCTGGGCTTCGCTTCCGCAACCATCTCGACCACAGCATCCAGGTTGTAGGGAATTCGGTCGGGATTGTCCGGAAGTAACTTGTCGAGGAGCGTCAAAGTAGCATCCGGAAATCGTCTCGGCAGTTCGGACCCTTCTCCATCATGTTGCTGCACGAGGTCATGCGCGAACATATCGCTGTCAGAGATCGGAACGAGATATGGGCGGATGCCTTGAACCACCTCTGGAAAGAGGTCGCCGGTCTTTCCCGCCCACGCCACAAACATCCGCGACGTTTGCTCCGTCTGAAAACGTACTTCTCTCGGCCAAGCTTTTTCCAGAAAGGGCTTGCCAAAACTCGTCCATTCTTGGCTATTCATAACATCCTTAGCGAGGCGCGAGATAGCGTGAGCGCGCCCTTTGTCGTCGGTCTGCTGTAAGGCACGGCGAGCCTCGTCAAATGAGATATAAGTCGGATCGTCCTGATGCCAGGAGCATCCGATGACCAGAAATTCATGGAGGCTTTGGGACACATAATCGTCCCACTTCCACTCTGATGCAGAGACAAACACCTTCAGGAAGGAGGGCTTGAGCAGCGAGAAGAGTTTCGGCTCCGGGAGACGCGTATCGTACAGAAAGCCGTTCCACGCCGCCTCTGAGGCTGGGTGCTCCAAGCTGAACCAGGGTACGACCGTGCGGCGCACCCACTCCGGATCAACAAAATTCAGCCACCTTAGTTGATGGGCAATGATACCAACCGCATGGGCGGAGCCCTCGCCAGGAGCAGCGATCAGACGTTCAAGCCGTGGCTTGATTTCAAGCGGCAAACTAGAGCCTCTCCCTGGCTGTTGAGAATTCAAAAGGTCGATAAGCAACTCGGTGGCCAGTCCGACCGGACTCTCTGGCGCACGCTCAAATGACTTGTGCGACCGACCTTGACCCATCCCTATAATACCTGTGTCGGCGCTTCCGTCTTCTGTGCTCTCTTTTTCGCCTTCAAAGAGCCTATCAAGCAGAACATCGAGTATACTCAGCGCGCGGGGTTGATCCTGTGCGGCCAGCGCCGGCAAATGCTGTGTGAGCCACCAGAACACAGAAGATCGTAGTTCGAATACAATTTCCGAGGGGAGTCGAGCCAGTCTTGCGCTGAACAGCCAGACGAGCCGATGTCGCGCGCCGGCCGGCCAGCTCTGCATTGCTGATCGCCAGAATTCTGCCGGGTAATCGTCATGCCGTGCTGCGTTCGTCAGAGCAGCAATGGCCCTGCTCGGGCGTTGTTTGACCAACCCATCAAACGGTCTATAAGCCGTGAGTTCATCGAATGGCCGCCTCGTATACTTCGCGGCCAATGGAAGAATTTGATCGAGTGGAGCATCGATGATGCGAGATGGGTCGGAGTCTATTTTAACAGAACCTCCTTTTACATCAAAACTCTTGTCAGCAGCTTCGGCCCATTCGTGCCGCCAATCGGGGGCGGCACTGCGGAGACCCGGCAAGGCTTCGCGGGTCGCGGCGCTCAGATCGCACCCCTGTTTTATGAGCCACTCCAGGATCGTAGCGGACTCGATGGAACGGGTCCGGTTGTAATGGTCTTCCGTCTCTCCACCGTATCTTGCGCGGCCATCAACCACGCGCCGTTCCAACCGTTCACGCTCTCCAGCGGGAAAGTCACGCCACCGGCGTCGGAGTAACCAAAGTCGTTCTCTACGCTCATATTCCTTCCAAAACGCTTGAGCGGATAACGACAAAAGTCCGTCCGCGACTTCATCTCCCGAAAACAGCGTATCGAAAGTCCAGGCCCACAGACGCAGCTTGTTGAAGAAGAACAGGTCTTCTCTCGGCCACAAGGCGATATCTGCCTGAAGCAACCCGGGCTGTGTTTCGGCCATCCGGTTGAACAAATCGCGGACCAGAAAGAGAAATTGGCTCCGTTCGGCGCGGTGTTTTGTAGCTCCCTCTTCAGGATAAAGTGTTGAGGTTCGCCAAGAAATTGGCTCGTCCCCGATGTCCTTGAGCAGCCCAACTGCCATCTCCAGGTGTCTGCGAAGAATCTGATAGACTGCCGGGAGAACGTCGTCCGGGATTTCGGGCAGCGCATCGAGCAGCGGAAACGCCACTCCAAAGTCCACGACTTGGCGTTGGTGAATCTCCGACCACTCAGCGACTGGTGGCTTGGAGCCGTCAATGTCCGGGCGCGATTTAACCTTCAGATACGGCGCTGCGCGGCGCTCGAATGCTCGGAGCCCGCCATTGGTCCAGCCCTCCGTCTTGATACGGTCAAGCGTTCTGTACCAGGACAAATCAATGCCATCATCATAGGCGGCCCGAAGTTCCTCGATTAACAGTCTCCAAATCGGCCGGGCTGAATGGAGTGTTTCATCGGCTTGCTGGACACGCCATTCAATCCGGTCCAGCAAGTCGGGGTGGAGGGCCGGATACTTTGCCGCCCACCACGGTGCGACCGGTTCATGAGCTATCTTTACGATCCAGTCGGCAAGGTGAGCTAATCGAGGTGGGAGAGGCGCGATGAACTGGCGGTCAGTTCCGGCCAGTCTCGTAGAGGTATTGGTAGGGCGCTCCGCAGACCGCAGCGATAGAAGGTCATCACCCAGGCGGCCGGTCTCATTCCAGTCAGACGGCGGTCGAGGGGGATCGTCGTCCAAGCTATATTCATCCAGAGGATCGAAGTCGGGTTGTGAGCCGTCGAAGCTGAGACCAACCGGCCATCGGACGTGACGGTCGAACACGCACAGCCATTCGCCGGGCGGGGGTGGGTCTGCGTCCGCGAACAGCTTTGCACCAATGTCCGTTCTGACGAGGGACGCGACTTGGCCACGTTCGTACGGGGCAAGATTTGTCGGTCCTCGCCTGGACAGATTGACGATCCGTTGCCGCCACAATAGAGGGTCATCTGCGCGGTCTGCCCAAGCTGAGAGGGTGTCCCAGAGAACTGAGTGTGCATCTGTTTGAGGATAAGCGAGGGCTCGAACCCCCCTGTCTTTCCATCGCTGCTGGACTTCTTCCTCAGTCCCGATGTCGAATGTGAAGAGTGAATCGCGATTCCCATATCCCTGGGCACCCAACCCCTCAAGCAGGTAACGGACGGGCGGATCATTGGCGGAATACCCCAGCAGCACGACAACATATCGGTCGAGGAGATCTCGCATGAAGCTGGTCGCCCAGCGATCTACCAGGTAAGCCTGCCCGAAGTCCGAACTGCTGACGACCAACCTTTGCCGATCTTCGTCCTGTTGACTTTCGGGACTTATTCGGCCGTGGAGATAGACGAGTCCGTTAATCGACTGCTGAGCGGCAAGGTTGGGCAGCGACGGATAGGCATAGGTTGTCAATTGCCGCCCGGCGGCTTCCTCAAAGAGAAGATCGAAGTTTGTGGTGACGATCTGTGGTTTGTCGTCACCACTCCTGGAGAGACGCAAGATCGTTTCATGCGCTGAAACGTCAGTCTCGCACTTCGCTTTCAGTCGTTCCGCGATCAGATCCTCAATCTTGCTCGCTCCGTATTCCTGCTGGAGCTCGGAGAATATCTGATCAAGCGACCGCCGCTCGTCTACCGGTACTTTTTTGTCGTCCCAGCGTGCCAGAGTGACCCGCAGCAGGGCGTCTTTGGGCACCCCCAGCTCTTCGACCACATACTTTGCCAGTCCGGGGAAGTCCGGCATTCCGGCCGGGTAAGAAACGCCCGCACCGCACAGGAATACCACGTTACCCCGATCTCGCTCTTCAAGGAGTTCGTCAGGAATATTCGGTCCGTCTGGAAGGAAACGCATGGCAAGTCTTGTTCAGGTTGAAGTTACTTCGCTCAATGCACCGGATCAATCATGAGGTGAGCACCGCCAGTGGTCTGCAAAAAGCGAGAATTCTGTCTATTCTCAACGACGGTTCTCTTTTTCCTGACGCGGTACCCCCTCCCCGCGGTTCATTTGTTCTTCGGCCTCGGCCCGAGAAACCGGTCCCCATTGTAGTGGATGAGGTGGTCGGGGGTATCGCAGAGCCACACTTCCGTCTCCCAGGCGATCTGATTCATATGCTTGCGGAATTCCCTGAAATCCGGAAAGGCGCTGACATAGATGGGGCCGGCGGGACACGCGGACAGCAACTCCTCCAGTTCAACGAGTCGTTTCGGCGATATGGGACCGTGCGACGTTACCGCCTCGACGAGAAACAGCCAGTCCTGGCGGGCGTCGTATAACAGGACATCGGGTAACTTATCATGGTCTGTGAGCGGGATACCGAGTGCGGCAAGATCGGCCCGCGCGACGAACAGGTCCTTCTTGGCCGTATCCCCCAGGTACAGCAGCCGGGTGCCAGGAGCAAAGCGAGGAGCAAACTCCTCGACGATGGCCTTTTGCACCGCATTGTGCCGGCCTGGCGAGAGCTGAAGCTCCTGTCCATCCGGGGTCTGAATCGGCACCCTGGAGCGCTCCCGTGCGCGTACATAACGGGCCACAAGAGTGCCTCGCTCGCGGCGGAACTTTTCTCCCGCTGCATCCCACTCCTTCGCGCCATATGCCCGGACGACTTCGAGGGCCTCTTCGGTGATGGCGTAGTGGGAACGCGGGCTGTTCGTTGGCAGGGTACGGTCAAAAGGGTTGTTGTCGGCGACCCGTCCCTGAACGAACTGGTGGAGCACCTGGCGGCGGACGGTCTCCCGGGTATTCGGGGCATAGGCAACACCGTAGTGCCCCTTGAGATAGTCCATGATGCCCTTGGTAACGGTACAACGGCGCCGTTCGGCTGCTGTCCAAGGAGCTTTGGGCGTGAGCCCACACAAGGCGAGGAGGGTCAGGCCGGATATCCGGTTGCACTGTGCCGACGGCATGCCGAGGGCCTTGAGGATTTCCCGGGCTTCATCAACGCTCGCCAACAGCAACCTCCTTCGGCGCGGGAGAAGCAACCAGGCTCATGACAAGCGGGTCAAGGTCTGACAGGGGATCGGCGCGACGCTTGACGCGCCGGCCAAGTGTAATGATCGTCTCGCCAGCGGGCAGTGGCATGGCGCGCAGTTCAGTGGCACTTACCTGGGTGTTGCCGTTGACCACCCGGAAATAGGTGTCGAGCAGGCGGCTGTTGTAGAGCGCGGCCAAGCCCCAGGCTTCGTCTTCGGAGAGCGTACCGTCGGGCCGGTAAATGTAATTGAGATGGTTCTCAAGCCCGACCGCAGGGAGCGCGAAATCTGCAGCGATGTAAGGCGCTGCCGTCAGCCGGCGGGCCTCTTCCTTGGCGCTGAAGCGGCGCAGGAGGACATAGTTTTTGTTCGGAACCAGCAGGGGTTCGGCGCCGGTCCGGGCGATGTACTCCGGCTTGTGCCGGTCGAGCGGCCAGGTAATCTGCATGGCGTGCACATGGTTCATCCACAGCAGTGGCACATGGCGCGCGGGGACCAAGCCTTCCTTGTCGATCAGGGCTGTCGCGCGGAACGGTACGACTGGGCCGGTGGAGATACGCAAACCAAGGCGGTGTAGGCTGCTCGGCCATGCGTCCACGAGGGCCAGCGCGGCATCATCGGTGTCACAGATCGGCAACCGGAGCACCCGGTCTACAGCCGCGAGATCAAGGGCGGTGTGCAGCGGCACCGCGCGGCGGGCGGCTTCTTCAATATCCCGGATCCCACGGCTCGATGAAATAACAAGCCGTTCGATGCTTTCGTGCCAGCGATCCTGACGGAGACCGCAGACAATGACGTTCTCCTGTAATACCTCGTCCCGGCTGAAGGCATCCCGGCGAGAGCCGAACACATGGACTGTGGTCGGGCGGATCATGTCGAAGAAAATGGTCCGAAACTGCCGGAAGTAGGGACCCGAGGCGAAGCTGCGCGGGGTGAGAAAGAGAAAAGCGCCCCGTTCGCCCAGCAGCGCGGCGCTGACCGCCATGAAAAGGGCGTAGATATTCGGCTGGCCATGCACGACCCCTGCAGCGGCTGTTGCGCGGGGGTCGGCCTTGCCGATCTTGAAATAGGGGGGATTGGCAATCACAAGGTCGAAGCCACGCTCTTTGGGCCGAGAGAGCACAGGTGCACCGAACAGACGCAACGCCTCGGCGTGCGCGAGGATAAAGTCGGTGGTGCTGACGTGAGCAGTGAGCGTTACGCCCCGCCCGCTGCACCAGGTGGCGAGATAATCGAGGACGGTGTGCAAGAGAACAGTCAGCTGCTCATCGACCTCATAGACGACCAGCTCAATGGTCTGCGGCTTCGGCGTGTGTGAGATCAGCGCTTCCACGGCCGCACAGCAGAGCACCCCCGCGCCAGCGGCCGGGTCGAGCACCCTGAGCGTCGGTCCATCTACCGTGATCTGCCTGGCCATGAAGTCGGCGACGAGAACCGGCGTGAGATAGAGCCCATGGGCCTTACGCTGCTGGTCGGATTGCCGCGCGACATACCAGGCACCGACACGGTCGGCATACACCGTGGGCCGCTCGCCGGCCTGGGGAAGCGGCATGGTGGAGACCGTCCGGGGGGAAGGAGCAGCCATTTGCTCTGGCGCGTTTGCTTGCGGAAAATTTGGCATCTGTTTTCGGCGTTTATGTACGGGGGGTCTAATTTCCGTTTTCACTGTGTCGATCACCGCCTCGTATGGCCTCTTACCAAGAATCGGCGGCGGCTGAGGCAAACCCTACAAAGTTCAGAGCCAGCAGTCAAAGGAGGCCACGCACTCCGAAATCCCCATTTTGTGAAACAACTCGAAAAAACGCCGCCCTCATTTGCCCTACACCGGACGATCTCCACCCGACGAAGGGTAACGGTCGTGTGATATCGGCCCACCCCCACCGAATAATATTAGGCGGCGCGGGGGCCGGAACTCCCTCGCGGGGCCTGGATCAGGCGGGGTCGGGGCAGCCAGGCCGGCGACCTGGCTCCACCCCACCTTAAATCATTAGGCAAAAGGCGCGCCTGACCGAACGTGGGTTATTCGTCGGGCTCGCTGTACTCGTTGAACTGCGCGCCTGGAAGTGTCACCAGGACGCGGAAGTCATAGACGATGTGTGCGGTCTCTGGTGTGTCGCGGCGCTCCACCGCCGCCACGGCTTCCGGGGAGCTATGCGCCTCCACATGGAAACACCCCCCCTGTAAATTGTCCTCGTACACTCCGATGACGGTATAGGTCATGTCTCTCCCTCCTCTCGTTGCTGCTCCGTATTAGAGCAACGGGCGCTGGCCTATGAGTTCGTACACGGTCTCAATAAAACCGTTCCGGCCGGCTAACCGTTCTGCCGTCTCCAATCCTTGGGCCTTTTCGATCCATGTTCCGTTGGACGAGCGCTCGGCGTGGTCGGCTAGGCTGAATCGAACAACCCAACCGGCGATTTTCTTATCCTCCCGCTGCAAAAGGGCCTTGATTGCCTCCCGCTGGTTCTCCCTCATATTGTCCTCCCTTTCGTTGTGCTCTTAGAAGAGTTTCAGGCTTTCCGGCTCGCGCTTCCGCCGGACCTTGGCCGGCTTGCGCTTCTCCAGCAGCCATTTACGTTGCTGTTCGCCGTCCCGTGTCTGCGCTGACAGCTCGATTTGCCGCATTCTGTCACCGCCCTGGACGTTCGTTTCTTGTTGAAGTCTCATTGTGGGCATGGGCACCTCCTTGTGTGTGATTTCGTGGCAAACTCCAGATAAAACCCAACATTTTTTCTTTTTCAGGACTCACCCCCCTGTCTCCTGGAAAAGAAAAAAAGAGAAAGTACCCCGCCGTAGGCGGGCCTTATCCATATCCATCCACTGCCGCCCCGCTTGTTGTGCAAACGTGACAGGTTCGCGAAGCGGTTCTGGCGCGCTTTGCCTGGCTGGGAGTTGAGTGGAGATGGTTTTCCTGGCGTTTAAGTTGGCAAGGTAGAGAATGGGCGGGCCACTGCGGCGGTCCGCTGAGGCTGACGAGGGTTCCCGGCGCTCCTCCTCCCCCAGCGCTGGGACGACAGCCGGGCGGCAAGCCGCAAACAGCCCGCCCCGCCCCCCCCCCCCCAGCGGGGGCCCCCGGGCGGCGCAAAACCCCACAACCCCCCCGCCCCGCGCCGGCCGCCCTGGCTCCGGCGTCCAGGAGCTATCTGCTTGCTGCTGTGAGCGTTGGAGGTCCCGGCCGCGGGCCTGGCCCTGGGTCTGATGCAGGAGGCCGCTACCCCCTGTCAAATCTGGCGTTTTGCGTATTCCCGACAAACCGGCTTTTCGGGCCGCTTGCAAGAAGCAGCACTGCGTCTGACGCTTTTCCCCCCTTTCCCTGAAAAACGCCGCCCTCATTTGCCGTACAACGGACGATCTCCACCCGACGAAGGGTCACGGTCGTGGGGAATCCGCTGCAGCCGCCGCCCCCCCCGGCATGTCCTGGGGCTGCCGGCGTCGCCTCGGGCGGCCTGCGCCTGGAGGCCTGCACGTCCAGGAGGGACGATAGGCCGGATTCTTTTCCGCTCGGGCCGCTCGGGCCGGAAGGTTGACGGGCTCAACCGTGTGAGGCCCGCCCCAGGCCGCCGGTCATAGGCTCCCCGTCTTCGATGCTTTGTTACCCTCAAGACTC